>Ga0207701_10000169_pt1 | contig 62678 bp, 59 predicted proteins | sample KBSSwiSSwithPhiX_FD_184294 | JGI IMG/M metagenome (GOLD analysis project Ga0207701, IMG submission 184294) | Switchgrass rhizosphere bulk soil microbial communities from Kellogg Biological Station, Michigan, USA, with PhiX - S5 (SPAdes) (version 2) | ecosystem: Environmental > Terrestrial >... | reverse complement strand
GGCACCGGCGGGCTGGTCGAGCAGCTGAACCTCCGCACCATCGTCCTCCGCGATGCGGAAGGCACCGTCCACGTCTTCCCCAACGGCGCGATCACGACGCTCGCCAACCGGTCGAAGGACTTCTCGTATTACGTGATCGACCTGAAGGTCTCGTATCACGAGGATCCCGATCGGATCATGGGACTGCTGCGCGACATCGGGAGCACGCTGCAGGCCGATCCGGCGTGCGGGCCGTTCATTCTCGGGCCGCTCGAGATTCAGGGTGTCGACGCCTTCGCCGACTGGTGGATGGTGATCAAGATGCGGATCAAGACGATGCCGCTGAAGCAGTGGGAGGTCGGACGGGAACTGCGAAAGCGGATCAAGAACAGGTTCGAGACCGAGGGCATCGACATGCCTATTCCGGCGCCCAGTCCCAGCGTCGTCCACGTACACCCGCCAGGTCAGACGGCTGAACCCCGCTGAATCAGCGACTAGTAGCCGGACGCCGGTACCGGCGACGGGGCGTGGCCCCGGGACTCCTGGACGATCTTGACTCCGGCGCTGGCACCCACCCGGCTGGCGCCGGCCGCGACCATCGCGTTCAGCCCCTGCAGATCGCGCACACCGCCGGCCGCCTTTACGCCCATGTCCGCGCCCACCACACGACGCATCAGCGCGACATCCGCCACTGTCGCACCGCCTGAGGCGAATCCGGTCGAGGTCTTGACGAAGTCCGCCCCGGCCGCCTTGCTGAGGGTCGAGGCCGTCACCTTCTCGTCGTCGGTCAGAAGCGCTGCCTCGATGATCACCTTGCTGACCACGCCGCACGGGCGGCACGCCTCGACGACCGATTCGATGTCACGCTCGACCAGGCGGAGATCGCCGGATTTCAGCGCCCCGACGTTGATCACCATGTCGATCTCGGTTGCGCCGTCGAAGATGGCGCGGCGGGTCTCGAACTGCTTCACGTCAGATGTGGTCGCCCCGAGAGGGAACCCGACCACCGAACATACGCCCACTGGCGTGCCGCGCAGCCGGGCCGCGGCGAGCGCCACCCAGGCCGGGTTGACGCACACGGTGGCGAAATGGAACTCGGCCGCTTCGCGACAGAGCTTCTCGATGTCATCGCGAGTGGCGTCCGGTTTGAGCAGCGTGTGATCGATCAGGCGGGCGACGCCGCCGGGCGCTCCGCCCGCAGCGTGTACCCCGATTCGGGTCGCGCCGGCATCGATCACTCCCCGCAGCCGGTCGGGGCAGCATTCGACCATCGCCGAATGGCAGCTGCAGTGGCGGGTGATCGACGAGCCTCCGCCCTGCGCCGCGACCACCTCCTCGGTGATCATCTCGATGAGCCGCTGGAGATCCTGGCCGTTCAGCATCGTCAGTCGCCGCGCGCAAAGCGCTCTTCGAGGCGCCGCACCTTCAACAGCCGTCGAATATAGCGCGACTCGCGCATCGCCGTGCCGAGCCAGGTGTCCACGATCCGGATCGCAGCCTCAGGCCCGGCCAGCAGCGACGAGCCGAGCGTGATCACGTTGGCCCCGTTGTGCTCGCGCGAATAGCGGGCGATTGTCTCGTCCGGGCACATCGCAGCGCGCACGCCACGGACCTTGTTCGCCGCAATCGCCGAGCCGATTCCGGCGCCGTCGAGCACGATCCCGGCATCCGCTTCGCCGCGAGCCACGGCTCGCGCCACCGCCGCCGCGATGTCCGGATAGTCCACGGGCTCGGCGCTGTCGGTCCCCAGATCCGTAACGGCCAGGCCCTTCCCTCTCAGATGTCCGACAAGCGCCTTCTTGAGCGCGACGCCGGAGTGATCGCTGCCGATCGCCACCCGGCGGACGTCCGATACCGGCGCCAGATCCGGCGGCAGCGTCGCATCGGTGCTGCCGGCCGCCACGACGGTCACTCGCCGGGCCGCGAGGGTATCGCGCGCCAGCGGCGTCACGTGGCCGCCCGCCGTCAGTTCCACCGTCGATCCGTGATCGAGTACGCGGGCGTCCGCTTCGGTGATGAGATCGAAACGCTTCATTCGGCGTCCAGCACGGCGATGCTGCCGAGGTTGCGATACTTCTCCGCGTAATCGAGCCCGTAGCCGACCACGAACTTGTCTTCGATGGTGAACCCCGTGTAGTCGACCGCCACGTCCACCACGCGCCGCGACGGCTTGCTCAGGAGACACGCCGTCTTCAGCGTCTTCGGCGCCCGCGCGCGGAGAATGTCCTGCAGGTAGGTGAGCGTCAGCCCGGTGTCGACGATGTCCTCGACGATGATCACGTGGCGGCCTTCGAGGCCGCTATCGAGGTCCTTGAGCATCCGGACCTCGCCGGTCGACTTGGTCCGCTTGCCGTAGCTCGACACCGCGATGAAGTCCATCGTCACGCGCGGGCTCATCGCCCGCACGAGATCCGCCATGAACACGAAGCCGCCCTTGAGAACGCAGACCAGGTGGATTTCCTCGTCGGGCGGGTAATCGGCTTCGATCTGCGCGGCAAGCGCACGGATACGGTCCTGGATGTCGTCCGCGGCGATGAGAGTCGTGAGGCCCATGATCAGTCCTTGGCCGCCACCGCGTCCCGCACGCGGGCCGTCCACTGCCTGGCCTCGGCCAGGACGGCACGTTCGTCGAGCGTCAGCATCTGCCGATCGCGCATCAGCACCTTTCCATTCACGATTGTCGTCCGCACGTCGTCGCCGCGGGTGACGTAGACCAGGTGCGACAGGGGATCGTACATCGGGGTCTGCCGCGCGGCGGACATGGAGACCACGATCAGGTCGGCGCGCTTCCCGGGCTCGAGCGAACCGATCGCGCTTTCCATCCCGAGCGCACGAGCGCCGTCGATGGTCGCCATGCGCAACGCCACCGGCGCGGGAATCGCCCTCGGATCACGGGTCACGAGCTTGTGCAGGAATGCCGCCTGCCGCATCGCCTCGAACATGTCGAGGTCATTGTTGCTCGCGGCACCGTCGGTGCCCAGGCCGACGGGAATGCCGGCCGTGCGCATCGCGGTGACCGGCGCGGTTCCGCTCGCCAGCTTCATGTTGCTTTCGGGATTGTGCGAGATGCCGACGTGCCGGCGGGCGAGAATCTCGATGTCTGCGGGCGTCACCCAGACCGCATGGGCGGCAATCGTCTTCGGACCCCAGAACCCGATCGATTCGAGGAAGGCGGTCGGCGTCAGCTTGTACTTCTGCCGCGCGGTGCGCACTTCGTCCTGGGTTTCCGCAAGATGGATGATGACCTGGGCGTGTTCGCGGTCGGCCATGGCCCGAATCGCCGTCAGCATCGTGCGATCCAGCGTGTACATCGCATGCGGCGCAACAGCCGGGGTGATCAACTCGTCCGACGCGAACTCCTTGATGAAGCGCTCCGCCCGGGCCAGACCCTCCTGGGGCGTCTTTGCGTCCGGAACGGGGAACTGGATGATCGTCTGGCCGAGCACACCACGAAGGCCGGCTTCGCGCGTGGCCCGCGCGATCTCCTCTTCGTAGTAGTACATGTCGGTGTAGGTGGTCGTGCCCGACTGAATCATCTCGAGCGCCGCCAGCCGTGTCCCGGCCCGTACGAACTCGGGCGACACGGTCTTGGCTTCGCCGGGGAAGATGTACTTCTGCAGCCAGTCCATCAGCGCCAGGTCGTCAGCGAGGCCGCGGTACAACACCATCGGCGCGTGCGTATGGGTGTTGATCAGGCCGGGCATCACCACCTGGCCGCCGGCGTCGATGGTCTCGCGCCCCTCGAATCCCTGCGCGATCGTGGCGGCGGTGTCGACCGCGACGATGTCGCGTCCGTCGATGGCCACCGCGCCGGCCGGCAGCACCCGCGACGCGCCGTCCATGGTGACGACGATGGCGTTGGTGACAATCAGGGAGACGGCGCGCCTGGCTGGGGCCTGGGCGACGAGTGCAGCGGCCGCACTGGCCAGGCCGATCGCGAGAGCAACACAACGCCGCATCAGTCCGCCGATTCTATCAGTGGCGCGCCGCGGTTCTGCCGCGCGCCCTTTTGCCAGGATCGGCGCTGACCGCTATAGTGAACCGGTGCCGGTTCACATTGTCGGGCATCCGCTCGTGCACGATGCCCTGGCGACGCTGCGCGACGCGACCACACCGCCTGAATTGTTCCGCCGGATGGCGGTTCGGATCAGCCTCCTGCTCGCCGCCGAGGCGACCCGGGATCTGCCCTCGGTACGCGGTCAGGTCGCCACGCCACTCGGACCGGCCGACGCACGGCGCGTGACCGGAGGCGTGGTCGTCGTGCCGGTGCTGCGCGCCGGCCTCGGCATGCTCGATGCCGTTCTCGAACTGATTCCGAGCGCGCGGGTCGGCCACATCGGTCTTCAGCGCGATGAAGCCACCGCGATCGCCTCGAAATACTATTCACGGCTGCCTGGCGACCTGACCGGCAGCTACGTGCTGATGATCGATCCGATGCTGGCAACCGGCGGCAGCGCGGTCGCCGCGCTCGACCTCCTGCGCAACTCCGGTGCCCGCGCGGTCCGCATGATCTGCATCGTCGCGGCGCCGGAAGGGATCGCGCTGGTCGAGAAGCTGCATCCGGACGTCGAGATCTACACGCCGGCGATCGACCGGGGATTGAACGAGCACAAGTTCATCCTGCCAGGGTTGGGAGACTTCGGCGATCGACTGTACGGGACGTAGCAAGATGTTGAAAGAGTCATCATCAACTCCCAACCTCCAACACCCAAAGGGAACCGATTCGCTGCGATTTATGGAACTTGGCAGATGGGAATTGGGCGTTGGGAGTTGACTGGCTGAGTATTTCATAAGCCTGTTACCGGTCACGAGTTCGTCGCCGAGGGTCAGCCGGAAGCCGCGTGTCGTCAGTGAGGGCGCCCATGAAAACAGAAGCACCGTTCGTCGAGCGCCGGGCCCAGCCCCGGGTCGTCGAAGACAAGTGGCTGACCGGGCTGACGCACATCGAGCCGAACAAGATCCTGCTGCGCGGCTACGCCCTCGACGAGCTGATGGGCCGGCTGACGTTCGGGGAATCGATCTATCTGCTGTTCATGGGGGACATGCCGTCCCCCGGGGTCGGGCGGCTGATGGAAGCAATGCTGGTCTCGTTCATCGATCACGGCGCGACGCCGCCGTCCACTCTCGCAGCCCGCAACACGGCGACGACGGGGGCACCGCTGCGCGCGTGCGTGGCAGCGGGCCTGCTCGGATTCGGTCGCTATCACGGCGGTGACATCGAGAGCTGCATGCAGTTCCTTGACGTCGGTCTGGAGCTCGTGCGCAACGGGTCGACCTACCGCGAGGCCGCGGAGCGTCTCGTGGAGCGCAGCACCGCGGCCGGTGAGCTGCCGCCCGGGTTCGGGCACCGGTATCACACCCGCGATCCGCGGGCGGCCCGGCTGTTCCAGATGGCTCTGGAGCTCGAAGTGGAGGGGCACCACATCCAGATGATCCGCGCCGTCGAGATGGTCATGGTCGAGCACCCCGACGCGCACGGACGCACGGTCCCGGTCAACATCGATGGCGCGATCGCCGCGGTGTGCGGCGATCTCGGGATTCCGCCGGCGGTGGCCGATGCCCTGTTCGTGATCTCTCGCGTGCCGGGCATCGCGGCCCACGCCGAGGAAGAGAAGATCCGGCAGGCGCCGATGCGGCAGATCGATCCGAAGGATCACCGCTACGATGGCCCCTCGGAACGGCGATTGCCAGAACGCCGCAAGTAGCGAACAGCCACGCCCGACCGGCAGGTCGGGCGCACGTCACGGCTCAATCTGCGCCGGCTCAAGCCTGGGCACGAGCAGCTGGATGACGCCCAGCGCGACCAGGTACGCGAACGCCGCGATCAGGAATACCGGCACGTAGCTGCCAGTCGCCTGAAGAATGTAGCCGGTCGCCTTGGCGATCAGCATGCCACCCACCGCGCCCGCCGCACCGCCAAGACCCACTACCGAACCCACGACTTGCTTGGGGAATGTGTCGGAGACCAGCGTGTAGAGGTTGGCGGACCATCCCTGGTGGGCCGACGCCGCCAAGCCGACGAGCGCCACCGCGAGCCACAGGTCACCAGCCTTCGAGGCGACTGCCATCGGCAGGACCGCGATGGCGCAGATCAGCATGGCCGTCTTCCGGCCGGCGTTGACCGACCAGCCGCGTTTAATCAGCGCCGACGAGAGCCAGCCGCCGCCGATGCTGCCGATGTCAGCGATCAGGTAGATGGCGATCAACGGCGGGCCGACCTTTGACAGGTTGATCCCATAGTTGCGGTTCAGGAAGTCGGGAATCCAGAACAGGTACAGCCACCACACCGGATCCGTCAGGAACTTGCCGAGAGCGAACGCCCATGTCTGGCGATACTTGAGGAGCGTCGTCCAGGGCACCGTGACCACGGGATCGGGCGGGTCGCTGCGGATGTAGGCGAGCTCCGCCGCGGAGATCCGCGGATGCGTCTCTGGTGCCGAGTACGAGAACCACCAGACGGCCAGCCAGAGAAACCCGAGCGCGCCGGTCGCGATGAAGGCCCAGTACCAGCCCCAGGTGTAGGTGATGTACGGCACCACCAGCGGTGCGACCACCGCGCCGATGTTGGTGCCGGAGTTGAAGAGGCCGGTGGCGAACGCCCGCTCGCGCTTTGGAAACCACTCTGCGACGGTCTTGATCGCGGCCGGGAAGTTCCCCGCCTCGCCGATGCCGAGCGCGAAGCGAGCGGCGATGAAGCCGGCCACCGATCCGCTATACGCGAGCCCCACGAGACCGAGGACCGCGGCCACTGCCGGGCCGAACAGGGCGGCCTCGGCATGGGCCATCGCGGCCAAGCTCCACACGATGATGACGATGGCGAAGCCGAGGCGGGTCCCGAAGCGATCCATCAGCCGCCCGGAGACCAGCAGCCCGATGGCGTAGGCGAACTGGAACGCAAAGACGATGTCGGAATAGTCGATTTCCGACCAGCCGAACTCCGTCTGCAGCGTCGGCTTGAGGATCCCGATGACCTGCCGATCGACGTAGTTGATGGTCGAGGCGAAGAACAGCAGGGCGCAGATGTACCAGCGGTAGCGGCCCACCGCGGCGACGGCGGAGGCCGCCGGCGCGGTAGTCGCGACAGCCGGGCGACGATCGGCAATGGGAACCGAGGGGGTCGGCATCACACGCTCCAGGTCTGTGCGATCAGATGGTCGGATTGCGGCGATGAATCGCGAACTCGCGGTGGCCGAGCGTCTCGGCCGCGGTCGGCCGGCCCGACGCGACGGCCAGGATCTCGTCGAACAGCCGTTCGGCTGAGGCGTCGAGCGTTTCCGAATCGTCCATGATGCCGCTCACGTCGAGGTCGATGTTATCCGCCATCTGCCGGGCGGTGCGGGCATTGCCCGTGATCTTGATGACCGGCGCGATCGGATTGCCGGTCGGGGTGCCGAGCCCGGTCGTGAACACCACCACCTGCGCCCCGCCGCCGACCATGCCGGTAACAGACTCGACGTCGAGGCCCGGCGTATCCATCACCGTCAGGCCCTTGCGGCGGATCGGCGCGGCGTAACCGACGACATCCTCGAGCGGCGCCCGCTCGCCCCCTTTGTGCGTCGCGCCCAGCGACTTCTCCTCGATCGTCGTGAGGCCGCCGCGAATGTTGCCGGGGGACGGCTGGGTACCGCGGATGTCGAGGCCGAGTGCGCGGGCCTCCATCTCGACCCGCGTGATCACCTGAATCAGCATCGCCGACGTGGCCGGGCGCGTGGCCCGCGACGCCAGCAGGTGCTCGGCTCCCATGATCTCGGCAATTTCGCCGAGCACGGCGCTGCCCCCGAGATCGATCAGCCGATCGGCGACGCGTCCGAGCGTCGGGTTCGAGGCCAGGCCCGAGGTGTAGTCCGAGCCGCCGCACTTCAGCGACAGCACGAGGTCGCCGGCCTCACACCACTCGCGCCCTTCGGTCGCGAGCCGCGCCGCCATCGCCTGCGCGATCTCGATCCCTTTCGCGGTGGTGCGGACGGTGCCGCCCTCGCTCTGGATCGCCAGAATCTCGGCCGGCTTCCCGGCCCGCCGCGCGGCATCGGCGAGCCGCTGCGCGATGACCTGCTCGCATCCGAGCGCGACGACCAGGACCGCACCGATGTTCGGATGGCCGCAGTACGCGGCCAGGGTATCGTGCGTGAGCCGCATGTCGGGTCCGAGCTGACCGCAGCCGGCGAGATGCGGGAGCGCCGTGGCAATCGGTGCGGCCGCCGCGGCGATCCGTTCCGCGACGACCGATGCGCAGATCACCGTCGGAACGACCAGCACGTGGTTGCGTGTGCCGACGCGTCCGTCCGCACGGCGATAGCCGAGGAAGCCGGGGGTCGTCATGATCGAGTGCCAGGGGACGGCGCGCCGAGCGTCGACAGCGAGGCTGCGGTGTCGTCGGGTTCGCTGGTGTCCGACGGCTCGGCGAGTCGCGGCTCCGGCAACGCCAGGTCGAGATCGCCGCGCCCGCGGCTGCTGGCGACGTTGTGGACGTGGACGTGGGCGCCGGCCGGGATATCGGCGGTCGCGAGCCCGATCGGGCTGCCGTACTTGAGCACCGGCTGCCCTGCGGGAATCGGCACCAGCGAGAGCTTGTGGCCGTGCGGAATCCGTTCGCCCAGCGTGACGGCGAGTGCCCCCAGGGTGATCGTGCGCCCGGCCTCGAGCGTTTCGAGCGCGGTCGCGACGTTGTCGCGATCACTGATAACCAGCGCCGGCTTCACTGGTTGACCCCGCTGGCCAGGAACCCTCCATCGACGGCGAGGACATGCCCGGTCACGAACGAGGCCGCGTCGGAGGCGAGGAACACCGCTGCGCCGCGCAGCTCCTCGAGCTGACCGAAGCGGTGCATCGGGGTGCGGGTCAGGAGCTCCTGCCCGCGCGCTGAATCGAGGAGCGCGGTGTTCAGGTCGGTACGGAACACGCCCGGCGCGATGGCGTTGACGGTGACATTCGCGGGCGCCCACTCGACCGCCAGGGCGCGGGTCAGGCCGGCGATGCCGGCCTTGCTCGCGGTGTAGGCCGCAACCTCGAACATCCCGACGAACGAGGTCAGCGATCCGATCGTGATGATGCGGCCGTAACCGGCCTCGACCATCGGTTTGCCGAACACCTGGCACGCCCGCAGCGCGCCGGTCAAGTTGGTGTCGATGATCCGGTTCCACTCCGCGGCGTCCATCTCGAGCGTCGCGATCCGCCGCGTCACGCCGGCCGCGTACACCATGATGTGGACTCCGCCGAGCTCCTGCTGACAAGCGTCGAGCAGCCGCTCGAGCGACCCGGCATCCGCGGCGTCCGCGGCCATCGCGAGCGTCCGGCGCCCGCGCTCCCGCACTTCGGCGGCTACCGCCTCGACCCGGTCGGCGCGGCGGCCGGTGACGACCACATCGGCACCCGCGTCGGCGAGACCGAGGGCGAGCACGCGGCCGATGCCGCTCGTGCCCCCTACTACGACGGCCGTCCGGCCGCTGAGATCGAATAAGGACATCAGTTGGTTGATCGACGGCCGCGCGGCCGTCGTGAAGTGGAGCGCGACACCGCGGCGCCGCGTCTCGGCGTGGTCTCGCTGGCCTCCTGGGCCTGGTAGTCGGCGGCCTGGAGCAGATGCGCGTGCATGGCCTCGCGTGCCGCGTCGGCATTGCGGGCCCGGATTGCCTGGTAGATGCGCCGGTGCGCCTCGGCGGCGTCCCGGTGGTCACGCTGGCTGGCTCGCGCCGCGGTATCACGGCGCCGCTCATAGTACAAGGCCGACACCATCTCGACCAGCGACGCCACGATCGGATTGCCGGAGGCAGCCGCGACGCTGCGGTGGAAGTTGATGTCGTGGACCAGGAACACGCGCGGATCCTCGAGCGAGGCGAATAAGCCGGCGACCTCGTCCGCGAGGGTCGCGAGCTGATCGGGCGCCGCGCGTTCCGCCGCGAGACCGGCCGCGCCGACCTCGAGGATGCGGCGTGCTTCGTACATCTCCTCGCGGGTGAAGCCGTGAAGTGCCGCCTGGAAGCTGAGCGGTTCTGAGCCAAGCGCCGGCGGCCCGTCGGGAATGTACGTGCCCGAGCCGTGGCGCGAGATCACCACGCCCATTGCCTGCAGGGCGCGCAGCCCGGCGCGCACGGTGGGACGGCTCACACCGATCAGGGTCGCGAGGTCGCGCTCGGCGGGCAGCCGATCGCCGCGGCGCAGCTCGCGGCGCTCGATCAAGCCGCGAACGAACGACACCACCTGTTCAGTGCTGCCTTCGATGTCCTTGCCGCGGCCCGGTGCCAGCAATGTGCCCATAAATGGTCTGCCCAATTATGGCAGATCGACCTGGTCGAAATGCCGCGCACAGTCTACTCGAACCGCGCACGATGGCTGAATCGCGCGCCCTTACGGCGAGTCGAAGCCGTATGCGCAGCGGATTGGCTTGTCCACTCCGGTCACGAGTCGAGCGCGGCCGCACTCGAGAGGTGGTGCGCCGATCTCGACCGGGACTGCGCACGGTCGAACGATCGTTCTCGACGATCATTTCGTGCTCGATCCCGCCTGATGCTCAGCGCGTCACGCGATCCGTGATCGCGGTGCCGTTGACGACGACGTTGGTGCGAGCCAGATCGCGGACGGCCTCGATCACGTCACCATCGGTGACACCATCGAACCGGCAGTCGATCAAGCGCACGTCGGTGATCGGCGCCTTCGGATAACCCTTGAGCATCACGCCGTGCTTGCTGGTGCGGCTGGTGACGTTCCGGACCTCGACGTCCCGCACCACCGGCGGATAGGGCCCGGTGTCCCCTTCCTCATAATAGAAATCGATCGTCAGCACGGCTTCGGCGACCTGCCCGACGGTCACGTCGCGCATGTAGATGCCCTCGACGATCCCGCCGCGGACGGAGTTGGTTTTGATGCGCAGCGCCCGATCGAGGCGCGGGCTGTCCATCCGGCACTGCTCGGCGAAGATGTTCCGTGCCCCACCCGAGATCTCGCTGCCGATCACCACCCCGCCGTGGCCGTCCTTCATCGTGCAGTTGCGGACGATCACGTTCTCGATCGGCGTGTTCAGGCGGCGTCCGTCGTTGTTCCGCCCCGATTTGAGCGCGATGCAATCGTCGCCGGTGTCGAACGTGCAACCGTCGATCAGCACGTCCCGGCACGACTCGGGATCGCAGCCGTCGTTGTTCGGCCCGTGGCTCCGCACCGAGACGTTCCGGACCGTGACGTTCTGGCACAGCACCGGATTGATCTCCCACATCGGGGAGTTGACGATGGTCACGCCCTCGATGAGTACGTTGCGGCTGCGATACGGCTGGATGAAGTTCGGCCGCAGCCAGTGCCCCGGGCCGAACACGCGATCCTTGACCGGCACGCCGCGCACGCCCATGTCGAGCAGCCGGTCTCGGGCCGGCGCCTGCTTCGATCGCGCCGCAGGACCGTCGCCGCGCCAGTTCCACCACGCGTCGGCGTTGGCCTGGCCGTCCAGCGTCCCGGTGCCGGTGATCGCGATGTTGTCGGCCTCGAACGCGTAGATGAACGGCGCGTAGTTCATCAACTCGGTGCCTTCGAAGCGCGTCAGGACAAGGGGCAGGTACTGCCGCGCATCGCGGCTGAAGGCCAGCGTCGCGCGAGGCTCGAGGTGGAGGTTGACGCCGCTGGCAAGGCGAATCCCGCCGGTCAGAAACCGGCCGGCCGGCACGACCACGGTGCCGCCCCCGGCGGCCCGGCAGGTCGCAATCGCGCGCCGGATCGCCGCGGTCGAATCCGCGCTGCCATCGCCCGTGGCCCCGAACCGGGTGATCTCGAAGTGCCGTGACGGAAACCGCGGCGGCACGATCCGCCGCAGGATCTCCGCCGCCCGATCCCAGGGTGCCGCCGTTGGCGCCGACCAGACGGACGGCACTAGCGCGGCGCCAGCGACGGTGCCGAGGAACTGACGGCGGCTGCTGAGCATGCGCGGGATGTTACTGCGCGGCGACGCGGGATGCGAAACGGTCCGCGGGGGGCAAGGTTCTACGGGTTCGAGGGTTCGAAAGGTTCGACAGGTGCGTGTTCGACGGGTTCTATGGTTCTACCGGTTCGTCTCCGAGCTTCCCGACACAGCCGACCGATGACGACAGCGACGGATCCCGCTGTTATGAGTTCTGATCCACGGGTAACTTGAACGCCGTCCGTTCGAAACGGTAAGCTTCGACCCTGATGAGCAGCGTGCGCGCAGCGGTGACGGCGGCGGTGGAACAGGCGGGCGTGGTGGCGGTGATCCGCATCAAGGATCCGTCACGGCTGAGGGCCGTGGTCGACGCCCTTGCGGAGGGCGGACTCACCGCGCTCGAAGTGACGATGACGGTGCCGGGGGCCGTGCAGCTGATCGCCGAGCTGGCGCCGACGATGCCGGCCGGATTCCTGCTCGGCGCGGGCACGGTCACCGACCCCGAGACCGTGAAGCGGGTCGTCGACGCCGGCGCCCGCTTCGTCGTCTGCCCGGTGTTCCGCCGGACGGTGGTCGAGGCGTGTCATGCCCGTGAGGTTGCGGCGATGCCGGGCTGCCTCAGCCCCACCGAAATCCTCGATGCCTGGGAAGCCGGCGCTGACGTCGTGAAGGTCTTCCCTGCCACCGCAATGGGACCCGGTTACATCAAGGATGTTCGTGGACCGCTGCCGCAGGTCAAGCTGATGCCGACCGGCGGGGTCACACTCGACAACGCGGGCGACTGGATCCGGGCCGGCGCCGTTGCGGTCGGCGTGGGCACGGCGCTGACGGACGCCAAGGCCATTGCCGCCGGCGATTATGCGCAGCTCCGCGCCAACGCCGAGAAGATCATCGCGAACGTCCGGGCCGCGCAGGCGGAACGGTCATGAGCAGAGTCGTCACGTTCGGCGAGATCATGCTGCGCCTGAGCCCCCCAGGGTTCGAGCGGTTTCTCCAGTCACCGGTGCTCGGCGCGACATTCGGCGGCGGCGAAGCCAACGTCGCGGTCTGCCTGGCGCAGTTCGGGCTCGAGAGCGAGTACATCACCCGCCTTCCCGCGCACGCGATCGGCGACGCGGCGATCCGCGCGCTCCGCGCCGAAGGCGTGCAGACCTCGCGCATCCTGCGAGGCGGCAGCCGCATCGGCGTCTACTACGCCGAAGCGGGCGCCAGCCAGCGCGCCTCGATGGTCATCTACGATCGCGCCCGCTCGGCGATCAGCGAGATGGAACCGGACGCGCTCGATTGGACGGCAATCCTCACCGGCGCGGCATGGTTCCACACGACCGGCATTACTCCCGCGCTTGGCGAGAAGGCCGCCGAGGCGACGCGGCGCGCGCTCGCCGCCGCGAAGGCGCTCGGGGTTCCGGTCAGCGTGGATCTGAATTACCGGAAGAAGCTCTGGACCGAGAAGCAGGCCCAGGCGGTCATGGGTCCGTTGATGCGCGACGTCGACCTCGTGATCGCCAACGAAGAGGATCTGCAATCGGTGCTCGGCGTCACGGTTCCCGATACCGACGTCACCAGCGGCCACCTGAACGTGGATGGATTCCGCGAAGCGGCGCAGCAGGTCGGACGCGACTTCGGGCCGTCCACCGTGGCCGTCACGCTGCGCGAGAGCATCTCGGCCAGCGACAACGGTTGGAGCGCACTGCTGTGGGAAGGTGCGACCGGTACGCTCCATCGCAGCCAGCGCTACGACGTGCGGCTGATCGATCGGATTGGTGGCGGCGACAGCTTCGCGGGCGGCTTGATCTACGGCCTGGTGACCGGACGCAAGCCGGAAGAGGCGCTGCGCTTCGCGGTCGCGTCCAGCGCGTTGAAGCAGTCCATCCCCGGCGATTTCAATCGGGTGAGCGTGGAAGAAGTCGACAAGCTCGCCGGCGGCGACGCCTCCGGTCGCGTCCAGCGTTAGGCGCTATTTCGCCGCCGCGGCGCGCGGCGCGAAGCGCACCCGGACGCCCCCGTTGATCAGCCGCGGGGTGCCGATCGTGGTCGGCAGGGTGCCGACGAAATACTCGCGATCGGTCAGGTTCTGCACGCCGGCGAACAACTCGAGGTTCTTGCTCACCCGCCGCGACGCACTCAGCGACAGCACTGCATACTCGGGCAGCACGCGGCTCGGCGTGTTCTGGTCGTCGTCGAACTGCTCGCCGAGCGCCTGCAGCCCGAACGCGACGTTCACGATGCGCGGGTTGGCGTATTCCACCTGCACCGACCCGCGGTGCGTCGGCACCTGCGGGAGGGACTTGCCGACCAGGCCAGGATTGCTCGCGAACTCGGTGACCCGCGCGCGGTTGAACAGGTACCCGCCGCCAAGGCTCCAGCTGGTGCCGATCCGGTACTCGACGTCGGTCTGGATACCAGTGATTTTCGTCCGTCCCAGGTTCTGGCGCTGTTGCGTCACATTGGCGCCCACCGTCGTCAGCGTCACGTTCGAGACGGGATCCTTGACGCGGTTGTCGAACCACGTCGTCCGCCACGTCAGGTTTCGGACCGGCTGCAGGCTGAGCCCCGCTTCGCCGCCGACCAGGCGCTCGGGCCCGAGCTGGTTGTTGGCCAGCGTCAGAACGGTGCCGACGCGGAACTGGCGATAGAGCTCGTTGAGGGTCGGGGCGCGAAAGCCCCACCCGAGGTCACCCCAGACGCTGGCCCAGTTCGTCAAGTGATAGCGGGCGGCGAGGCGCGGGCTCGCAACCGTGTCGTCACGAGCGGGCAGGCTCGGCGCGTTGTTCGCCGTCGGCGTGCCGCTCGGGACGGCGTTCTCGAGATTGTGGCCGTCGTAGTTGCGCCAGCGATCGACGCGCGCGCTGAGCGTGACCATCAGGCCCGACGCGGGCGTCCAGAGGTCCTGCACGAAGGCGCCGAGGCTGCGCTGCGTTCCGCCGGACACGCGATGGAGAATCACCTGCGTGCCGGTCAGCGGGTCGAGGCCGTCCTCCTCGCTGTCGCCATCGACATGCCGCCAGTCGGTGCCCAGCGTCAGGAACTGGTTGCGGCCGACACCGCGCGACCACTGGGCGGTGCCGCCGATTGCGTTGGTTGGTACCCGCTGGTTGAGCGTCATCCGGCCGATGCTGCGCGGCGGCGTGGCGGCGGGCACGGCCAGAAAATTGCTACGGAACGTCTCGATGTCGCCGGACATGTTGACCTGCAGTGTGCTCTCGTCCGGCAAGCGGAATCGCGCCCCACCGCTGACCGTCGTCCAGGTCGTCTCGTTCGCTTCTTCGGTGTGGTCGATGGTGCTGGCCTTGCCGTTATCGCGATCCTCGTGGAAGTAGCCGACCCGCAGGTTGGCCTGGACCCGATCGGTCGGGTCGTACTGCAGCTTCACGTTGGCGTTGCGGAAATCGACCGCCGCGTTGTTGTCGACCGCGCCCCGCTCCTCCTCGGCAACGATCGGGTACCCCGAAGTGTGGAACGCGCTCCCGTCCACCACGACCCCGACCTTGCCCCACACGTCACTCGCGGTGACATCCACCTTCGGGCTCTCGCGATTGCCGTATTGCGATCGCACTTCGACCGTGCGGCGCGCCGCCGGCGCGGTCATCAGGTTGATGACGCCGCCCATCGCGTAGTTGCCGTAGAGGCTCGAGCCGCTGTTGTCCACCACCTCGATCCGCTCGAGGCTGTCGAGCGGCACGCGCGTCCAGTAGACCCAGCCGCCGAACGGATCGTTGAACGGCACCCCGTCGAGCAGCACCAGGGTGCGGCTCACACCGCTCGGGCCGATGCCGCGCAGCGACACGCCCTGCGCGGTCGGATGCGACGACAGGCTGCTGGTACGGCGGAACAGGCTGAAGGTCGGAATCTGCCGCAGGACGTCGTCGGCGACGACCGCCGGGGACTGACGGATCTCCTGCCGGCCGATGACGCTGACGCTGGCCGGGAGGTCACCGGTACGCTGCTCGCCGCGAGTCGCGGTCACGGTGACCGTCTCCGACACACCGGCAGGTTCCAGCACAACGTCGACACGACCCGGGGTGGCCGAGGAGAGCGTCTGGCGAGACTCGGCGAAGCCGCCCGCCCGCACCACGAGCACGGCGGCGCCGCCCGGGAACGCAATCGTGAAGTGACCGTCCGCAGCGGTGGCGGTTTGCCGCTCCGCTCCCGACGCTGGCCGGAGCACGACGACGGCACCGGCGATTGCCTGGCCGGACACGTCGCGCACCATGCCGCTCACAGCGGCTTCCACCCGTCCGGCGGCGAGCGCTGGCGGGCCCGGCGCCGCCTGCTGCGGCTCCACGAGGGCCAGGTGAACCACGAGAAGCGCCGCAGCCGTCATCATCTCTCCGCTCAATCCGTCACTCGGCGCCAGACACGCTGTTCGACCCTCTCGCTAACGGTTCAACGTGGGCCCGACGGGCCCGGCGGCTGCGAGGTCGTCTGCTCCGGGACCGCGTGCGAGACCGCGACGCCCCACGGACTGCCGCCAACCTTGATCTGTTTCTCGACCGCTCCCGACGCGATGTCAACCACCGACACGTCGCCGGACGGTCCATTGGCGGTGTACAGCTTGCGGCCATCCGGGCTGACGGCGATGCCCCACGGACGGCCACCGACGTTCTCGATCACCCGCGTCAATTTCCGCGTCTTCACGTCGATGATCCCGATCGACTTGGCGCGCCCGAAGGATACGTATACCGCGCTCCCATCCGGTGCCAGCGCGGTGCCCATCGGGCGCGGCGGCATCGGCGTGCCTTCGGTGGGCGGAATCTTGATCGACTCCAGCAGCGTGTGCTTCTGCGCGTTGACGACGCTGACGGCGCCGCCATTCTCGGTGGCGATGAAGGCGATCTTGGAGTCCGGCGTGAAGACCACCGAGCGGGGGCGCGCCGGCGTCTTGATCCGGCCGACTACCTTCAGCGAAGCCGTGTCGATCGCCACGACCTCGTTCTCTCCTTCGCAGCTCACGTAGACGATCCTGCCGTCTGGCCGCACGGTGACGCCTTCGGGCTCTTCGCCGACCTTGACACGCGCGATGACCTCGCCGGTCGCCAGGTCGAGGACCGACATTTCGGCGGCGTCCTCATTCGAGACGTACAGGAATTTGCCGTCCGGCGAGATGTCGAAGGACTCGGGGTCCTGACCGCTCTTGAACTTCCGGATGGCCTTGCCGCTGGCGAGATCGACGACCCCGATGCCGTCCGCAGCCCGGTCGGCAGGCGGCAGCTTCGACTCGTCGACGTTGGGTCCGCCCAACGGCGATCCGGACAGCGCAATCAGCAACTGCTTGCCGTCTTTGGACAGCTTGACGCCGCGCGGCCGCTTGCCCACCTCGATCCGGCCGACCACTTCGCCCGCGACCGGATCGACGACCACGATGTCTTTCCCGGTCTCGTCGGAGACGTAGATGCGGGGGCCGCTGGTCGGTTTGGGCGCCGGCGTCGGAGCGCTCTGCGCCGGGGGTGCGGCACTCTTCGCCGGCTCCGGCGCGGAGCGGTTGCACCCGGCGGCGGCCGCCGTTGCGAGCAGGCCGAGCGCCAACGCGCGCGGCCAGCCCCGGCCGGTGACAGAGGAGGTTGATATCATGGCCCTCGTTACGCTCACATGCTGCCGCATCAGTTACGCGCCTCCCGACCGCGGGCGAGTCGCCCGCTGATCCCACACCTGTCCGTCCGAAGAGCGAGGAGCGATCGATGCCGCGGTATTCCGCTAGCGACTGGGGCCTGCTGCTGTTGCGGCTTGGCTTCGCAGCCCTGTTGATCGGCCTCCACGGCTGGACGCGCCTCGGGCGCGCCTACAACTTCGCGGTCCATGGCCAACCGTGGACGTTCGTCGATCTCGTCGGGCGTCTCGGCTTCCCGTTCCCGCCGGTGTTCGCCGTCCTGTCCGCGTTGTCAGAATCGGCCGCCGTCGCGCTCATCGCCATCGGCCTGTTCACGCGGCCGGCCGCGGCCCTCGTCGCCTTCAACATGGCGGTCGCGTTCTACAACGAAGCCGGCAAGGGCGATCCGTTCGAGTTGCCGGCGCTCTACCTGCTGCTGGCGCTGGTCCTCGTCATCGCCGGGCCCGGTGGACTGGCCGTCGATCGGACCCGTCCGGCGCCACGCATCAGAAGGTGAACGCGTCCCGCTTCTCCTCGAGCTTCTTGGCGTCGAGGCCGGGGACGGCGCCGAGCGCGGCGAAATCAGCAATCGGGCCGTTGGCCGTCCGGAACTTGACGATCGCGTCCGCTTCCTCCGCCGTCAGCCCTCCGATCAACACGAGATCGTCCTTCACCGCCTTGTTGACGTTCACCTTACCGTAATTGCGCAGCAGGTAGTCCTCGATCGGGCCGTAGTTGTCGTCCGTGACCTGCGCGCCGCGGGTGATCATCTTGTCGATGATCTCTTCCCACTCGACCTTCGTCTTGCGCACCGAGACGATCCGATCGGGCGTGTGGCAGAGGACGCAGACCCGCTGGAACATGTCCGCGCCCGGCCCAGTCGCGATCACCATTTGTTGACCGGCGGGCACCGGTGCCGCGGCGGCGGGAGCCGGCTCCTGGGCTCCACCGACCATCACGGCCCACCCACTCACCAGCGCCGCGCACGTGATCCCGAACCACACAGGTTGACGGCCGGATCGTTGTCCGTCTGGTCGAAGCATCGGCGTTGTACCCAATACGCCGGAGCCGTCGTCCACGTTACGCGACCCCGGCGGAAACGGGCCCCCAAGGGGCGTTGAAACCACCGCCTCAGACGATGGCACGAGAGCCTGACAGAGCGCAACAAACCCACGCACACGGACGAGCTGCGGTGGATGGCTTCGGGCCAATCGCCTGAAGGTATAGTCAACTCGGATGCTCGTTCCTCTCGTCGACGATCTTGCGGCCGCTCGGCCCCGCTTGCTCGCCGCGCTGCTGTGCCTGGTGCTCGGCATTCCCGCGCTCGCCTCCGCGCAGCTCCAGGTGGCGCTGGTGCAGGGGCACGTCGTCGATCCTCTTTCTCAGCCCCTCGCCCAGGCGACCGTGCGGCTGCAGGACCCCTCGGGCAATGTCGTGCGCAGCGCCGTCACAAGGAGCGATGGCACGTTCCGGCTGGACGACATCGCCCCCGGGTCCTACGTGGTCCGGGTGGAGGTGAACGGCGTGCCGGTACTCACGAAGCCGCTGGTCGTGCGCGGGTCACTGCCGGTCGAGTTGGCCCTGCAAACGGGGATGGCGGTCGCGGAATCGATCGTGGTGCGGGGCGACGCGGCCGCGAACACGACCGAGCACCCGTGGTCGCTGGCGGGCGAGACCGTGCGGGATGTCGGTGAGCCGCTGCCGGGCCAGCGCGTCCAGGGCGCACTCGCCGCTCTGCCCGGCTGGATGTCCGAGGACAACGGGCTGCTGCACATTCGCGGCGTGGACGACGGACTGCTCTATGTGCAGGACGGGATCCCCGTGTACGCGCGGCTGGACCGGCTGTTCGGGATGCCGCCCAATCCGTCGGCCATCGCCTCGATGCACGTGATGAACGGGTACATCCCGCCGGAGTTCGGCTTCAAGAGCGGCGGCGTCGTCGAAGTGCGGACCGAGAGCGGCATCCGACAGGCGTGGTCGGGAAACATCGACACCGGGCTGGCGGATCTCGCCACGCGCCACATCGAAGGGTTCGGCGCCGGGCCGATTGGCAGCCACGTCGGACTGATGCTGACGGGGTCGGACGAGCGCTCGTCACGCTTCCTGGATCCCGTTGCGCTCGAGAACTTCCACAACGACGGGCGGTCATCGAGCCTTGCAGCGCAGTTCACGTATCAGGCGGCGGCGGGTCTGTTCTCCGGGTCGGCGCAGGGCGGCCGAAACCGGTACGAGGTGCCGCACACCCTGGCGCAAGAGGCAGCGGGCCAGGATCAGCGGCAACGGACCTCGCAGGCGGCCTTCTCCGCGTCGTGGCAGCGCGCGTCATCGGCGCGGACCTCGTGGCAAGTCTCGGCCTACAGCCGGCATGGCGGCGCCACGCTGAACGCCTCGCCGGGGGATACGCCGGTGACCTCGGACGGCGAACGCCACGACGATCGCCTTGGCATCCTCGCGAGCCTGAGCGAGCAGCGCGGCCGGCACACGATGAAAGTCGGCGGCGAGCTCTCGGCGCTGACGCTCGAGGAGCGCTTCACGTTCGCCGTCACCGACCCGGACGCGGCGGCGGACGCCGGGCTCAGCGAAGGAGCCATCGGGCACGGTCCGGACAACCCGTTCGAGTTCGCGGATCGCCGGCAACCCTCACTCATGTCCGCCTATGCGCAGGATGTGTTCCAGGTTTCGAACGCGGTCACCATCAACTTCGGCGTGCGCGTGGACCGCAGCACGCAACTCGTACGGGCGACGGCCTGGAGCCCGCGACTCGGCGTCGCGTGGCGCGTGCACGACGGCACGACCATCCGCGCCTCGTTCCTCCGGCTGTTCCAACCTGCGCAAGCCGAGTACCTCCTCCTGGCGTCATCGGAAGCGGCCCGGGCGCTCTCGCCCTTCGTCGATGACGCGTCGATCGGCGGCGGCACCGAAGTTCCGCCGGAACGGCAGACGGCGCTCGACCTGTCGCTGGCGCAGGATCTCGGGCGGGGATGGTCGCTCGATGCCTCAGCGTGGAGCCGGCGAGCCACCGACGTCGGCGACCCGAACGTCTTCTTCGGCACCACCGTCACGGTCCCCAACAGCGTCGCCCGTCAGCGGGCGGCCGGGTTCGAGTTCCGCCTTGCCGCCGCGCCGCGGCACGGCTGGTCCGGTTCACTCAGCTACTCGCACGCCCGCGTCGTCCAATTCGGGCCCGTCACGGGCGGGTTGTTCCTCGAGGACGAGGTCGCAGCGATCCAGGACGGTACGCGCTTCATTCCCGACCACGATCAACGCCATGCCCTCGCCGCCACGGCGAGCTTCGCGCACGCGCCGAAGCGACTTCGCGCCTCAGGGACGTTGCGGTATCAGACCGGCACGCCGGTAGGCATCGAGGAGGACGATGTCGAGGAGCTGCGGGATCGGCCCGGCTCGGAGACCGTGGACTTCGAAAGCGGCCGCGTGAAGCCGCGGACGGTGCTCGACCTGCTCGCGAGCTGGACCCTCACCCACGACGGCCCCGTGGACGCCACGATCACGTTGTGGATGAACAACGTGACAAATCAGACCTACGCCTACAACTTCGGGAATCCGTTCAGCGGTACCCACTTCGGGGCCGGCCGGCGAACCGGCGTGTCGCTCCGCGTCGGGTTCGGTCAGCGGCGCTGAGCGGCGGGTTCCGCGCGGCAATGCTCGTTTCACAGCGCCAATCGCGTCGCCGTGCCGCTGGGTCGTCTAATCTGGCGGAATTCGCGCGACGACGCACGCTCTGCGCCGATAGCCCGTCGCGCACGATTTCACCGCCGGCTGCGTTCGGTGTCACTGTGCGAAACAATTGAGTGGGGCGCGGGAAGTTACGTTAGGATGCGCGCGATGCGCGCGCTCCTGTCCTCGGCCGTCATCTGGTCGCTGATGATGACCGGCCTCTCGGCGCAGACGCCGTCCGAGTCCGCCCGCATCACGGAGCTGGAACAGCAGGTCGCGCGCTATCTGCGCCTGCTGGGGGACTGGGGCGGGCTGACGAAGTACGGCAGCGCCGATGCGGAGCTCGGGCCGCCGGCCCCGGGCGAGCGGCGGGTGGTGTTCATCGGCGACGACATCACTGAGGCGTGGAACAGCGGCGGCCGCTTCTTCCCGGGCAAGGGGTATCTCAATCGCGGCATCGCCCGACAGACGACGGCGCAGATGCTGGTGCGGTTCCGGCAGGACGTGATCGCGTTGAAGCCTGCGGTCGTGGTGATCCAGGGGGGAACGAACGACGTCGCCGGCATCGGCGGACCGGGCACCCGCGGCACGCTGTCGGACAACCTGATGTCGATGACGGAGCTGGCGCACGCCAGCGGTATCCGGGTGGTCATCGCCTCGATCCTGCCGATCTGCGATTGCGGCCGCAGCCAGACGTCGATCCGCTCGCCGGTGCGAATCGCGGATTTCAACGAGTGGATCCGGACGTACACGGCCTCGAGCGGGGCGATTTATCTCGACTACTACGCCGCGCTCGCGGAGGGCCGCACGTTGAAGGCGGCTTTGACCAGCGACGGATTCCTGCCCAATGACGCGGGCTACCAGGTGATGACGGTGCTTGCCGAACAGGCCGTCACCGCGGCGCTGGCGACGGCGGCGACACGATGAGACGAACGATCAGCGGTCCAGTGAAGGAGTTTCTCCGTGATGCATAGAGTGGCGCGGCTGGCCGGGCTCTGCCTGGTACCAGCCCTGACGGGCGGCGTAGCGTGGGCGCAGGGCCGCGGCGGCGGAGGCAACTGGCCGACCACCGGAAGCGACGCGCAGCGGACGGCGTGGGTCCGCACCGACGCGCGGATCTCCAAGGAAAGTCTGCAAAAGCCGGGATTCCAGCTGCTGTGGAAGTCGAAGCTGGACAACCAGCCGAAACAGCTGGTGTCGCTGACGCAGCCGCTGCTGCTGCAGAACATCATTTCGTACAAGGGCTTCAAGGCCCTGGCCTTCGTCGGGGGCAGCGGCGATAACGTCTACTCGATTGATTACGACCTCAATCGGCCGTTCTGGAAGACACACCTCACCACCGGCGTGACGACGGCCGGCACCGCCGCGTGTCCGGCGGCGCTCACCACGATCACCCGTTCGACGGCCCTTGCTCCAGCCACTGGCGGACGCGGCCGCGGTGCGGCCCCGGGTCCGCCCCCCGCCCCGCCACCGCCGACGCCTCCGGGGGCGAGTCCGCCAGCGGCTGCTCCGGGCGGCGCGCGCGGCGGGTCGCCCGGAACGCTGCCGCCCGGCACCGGCGCGCCGGCCCCCGCGCCGGCGGGTCAGGCGCCCGGCGGCGGCGGTGGCGGCGGTGGCCGTGGCGGGTTCGCGAACGCCAATGACATCTTCGCGATCTCGAGCGGCGGCATGGTCCACGTGCTGAACGTCCAGACGGGTGAGGATCTGAACCCGCCGATCAAATTCCTCCCGGCGGGCGCCAAGCCGATCGGCTCGGCGCTGGTGGGCACCACCCTCTACACGGCGACGACCGACAACTGCGGCGGCGCCGCCAACGGGGTGTATGCGCTCGACCTGGGGAGCGAGAGCAAGGCGGTCTCGACCTGGGACGCCAAGGGCGCGGCGATTGCCGGCACGGTCGCCCCGGCGTTCGGCACCGACGGCACCGTCTACGTCAGCACCGGTACCGGCGGCGGCAACTACGTCAACGCCGTTGTCGCGCTCGATCCGGCTGGACTCACGGCCAAGGACTGGTTCACCGGCACGGCGCCGTTCGTGTCGGCGCCGGTCGTGTTCCAGGCCAACGGCAAGGACATGATCGCCGCGGCCAGCAAGGACGGCCGCCTCTACGTGCTCGACAGCGGCTCACTCGGGGGCGCCGATCACAAGACGCCGCTGGCGATGGCCGCGTTCTCGGCCGCCGCCGACGACACGACCGGCGCGCTCGCCACCTGGCAGGACGCCGACGGCACGCGCTGGATCGCCGTTCCGTCCGGAACGGCACCCGGGGCCGCGGCCAAGATGCCCGCCACCAACGGCGCGGTCACGACAGGCGCGATCGTCGCGTTCAAGGTCACCGGCACGGACAAGCCGGTTCTCGAAGCGGGGTGGATGTCGCGCGACATGCCCTCGCCGACGCCGCCGCTGATCATGAACGGCGTCGTCTTTGCGGTCGCTGGCGGCGGACCGCCGGCCGCGCAGCTCACCCCGGCGCAACGCGCCGAACGGGCCAAGCCCGCGATCCTCTACGCGCTCGATGCCGCGAACGGCAAAGAGCTGTGGAATAGCGGCACGGCGATCACCGCCCCGGTCTTCGGCGTCGGCCCGTCTGGGGGCGACGGTCAGGTCTACGTGGTCGCACACGACGGCACCGTTTACGCGTTCGGGATGCCGGTCGAGAGATAACCAAACGAGGCCAATCCCGGCTTCCAGCTTCCAGCTTTGGCTGAGAACGCTCTCGCAAGCGAAAGCTGGTAGCTGGAAACGGATAGCGTCAGTTCGAAGCTCTTAGGCGAAAGGTTCTAGACATATGAACAGAGTCGCAATCACCACCGCTCTCGCCCTCGGCTGCGCGATCAGCTGGAGCGTCAGCCGTGGCGTGGAGATAAGCCTGCCGGGTGAAGCGTCGTTGAAGGCGCAGGCGCCGGCGGCGTCGCAGCTGGCCGACTGGCTGACCGACGGCGGCGACAACCAGCGGACGGGTTGGGCGAAGAACGAGAAGATCCTCACGAAACAGAATGTCGGCAGCCTGAAGCTGCTGTGGACGATGGAGACCGGCAACCAGCCGCGGGCGTTGCACTCGCTGATGCCGGTGCTGGTCATCGGGCAGCTCGCCACCGCCGCCGGGCCGAAGCAGGTCGGCATCGTCAACGGCATCTCAGACAATCTGTACGGCTTCGACGTCGAGACCGGGAAGATCCTGTGGCAGAAGCACTGGACCTATACGCCGCCGGCCGGACGCGGCGGCGGTGGCGGCGGCGCCGCGTCGGATCCACGCAAGCTGGGGTTCCTGCAGCCTGGAGGCAGCAGCGACACGCCCGTCATCGGCCCGGCCGACGCGCAGGGCCGCCGCGCCGTCTACTTCGTCACCGGCGACGGGATGCTGCACATCGTCAACGCGGCGACCGGAGAGGATCTCGAACCGCCCTACATGTTCCACACGGGCAAGGGGTGGTCGCTCACGCTCGACGGCCGCATCCTGTGGATGGCCAACACCTACGCCGGCATCTCGGTCGCGGCCGTCAACCTCGACGATCCGCAGCACAAGGTCATGACCTTCAACGCCGCCAGCGGCGGCGCATGGGGCCGGCGCGGCGTCACGCTCGATTCAACCGGCACGGCGTGGACGACGACCGGGGACGGCGTCTACGACCCGACCAGCGATCCGCCGCGATACGCGAACAGCATCGTCGGCGTGCACCTGGTGAACGGCGAGATGAAGCTGAAGGACTACTACACGCCGCGCAACTGGGACTGGCTCCGCAAGCGCGATCTCGATCCGAACAACACACCGGTGACCTTCACCTACAAGGGCCGTGAGCTGATCGCCGCGTCCGGCAAGGAATGCCGCGTCTACCTGCTCGATCCCAAGTCCCCCGGCGGCGCCGACCACCAGACGCCGCTGACCAAGACCGACCTGTTCTGCAATGAGGAGGTCGACTTCCAGGACATGGGCAGCTGGGGCGCGCTCTCCACCTGGGAAGAAGCGAACGGCACGCGATGGGTGCTGGCGCCGTTCTGGGGGCCGGTCCACTCGCAGTTCAAGGCGCCGATCATGAACACGCCGACGGCGGCGCAGGGCGGCGTGGCGGCGTTCAAGGTCGAAGGCGATGCGACCGCGCCGACGCTGACACCGGCCTGGGTGTCGCGCGACATGCGCCGCGGCGAGCCGGTAATCATCGTCAACGGCATGGTCATCGCCTACGGCAGCGGCGAGGAGACGAAGCAGTCGTGGCCGGATATCGGGCTGCAGTTCGATTCGTCAATTCGCGCCGCGAAGGGGACGCACGCGACGATCTACGCGCTCGACGCGATCACCGGCAAGGAGCTGTGGACGAGCGGCGATCAGATGAAGGGCTGGAACCACTTCTCGGGTGTTTCCGTGGTGAACGGCCGGATCTACCTGGGCACGTACGAAGGCACGCTCTACTGCTTCGGGGTGGCGCAGTAGGGGCTTTGCCGACGGGATCGGGGATCAGGGATCGGGCGGATGGCAGATGGCAGATGGCAGATGGCAGATAAGCCTGAAGCCTGAAGCCAGCGACTCTAAACGAAACGGCGGTGAGGTGATTCCCACCGCCGTTTCTCACCTCACCTACTTGTTCACCGCCCACCGGAACCCGCGCCGGAGCAGGTCCTGGAACACAGGATCCGTCCAAGTGTCGTTGCCGTGCCCCAGGGTGGTGCCGAAGACGCGGGCACCGTTGTAGTCGTGAGCCCACGCGACGGGATAGGTCTTCTGATCCTCCGGGCTGACCGCCGTTGCCAGCGCGGTCGTCTCCGGCCAGATCTTCTCAATCACGTACAACTCGTCGGTTGGCGTCGACCAGCTCTCGGCCATGCCCTGCACGACCGGGTTGTCCTTGGCGAAGGTCACGCCGACGTGATGGGCGGTGGTGTGTCGTCGCGACGTGACCCCGAGGAACTCGCGCCAGGGATCGGTCGTCAGCGCCCGGTACGAGTGCATCGAGCAGTGAATGACCATCGCCGGGACCTTGCCCTGACGATGCGGCTCGGTGATCCGCTTCACGAAGGCGTCGTCATCCACGTCCGCGCTGCACTCGTTGTGGACGACGATGTCGAAGCCCTTGATCCAGTCGGGGTTCTCGTAGATCGGAAGCTTGGCTCTGGTGCCTGAGCCGCCCTGGACGACGACCGTCCAGTCGATCGGCAGAGTCTTGGCCATGATGTCCATCATGACCTTGTCCTGGAGGGCGTAGTCGTGGCAGCAGCCGCCGCTGACGATCAGCGCGCGCAGGCGCGGGCCCTGGGGGGCCTGCGGCGCTCCGCGGCCGCCCTCCCCTGCTGGTGCGCCGCCCTGGCCGGCGGGCGGTGGCTGTTGTGCCGCGAGCGGCGGAGTCGTCAGGGTCGCAAGTCCGCTCACCAGACCTAACGTGATGCCGAGGAGTCCCGATCGTCTGATCATCTCGCCTCCTCGCCTATCGGCCGCTCGACGGCTTCGCGCCGTCGGTATGCTGCATGGCAAACGCCCACAGCGTGTCCCCGGCGGCGACGGTGAGGTACTGCGTGCCGTCGAGCATGTAGGTGGTCGGACCGTTGCTGACCGCGGCGCCCAGCCGCGCGTGCCACAACGCGTCGCCGGTCGTCGCGTTGAGGGCGACGATGTCGGTGGAGGGGCCGCCGGCGAAGAGCAGGTTCCCCGCGGTGGAGAGGAGGCCGGACCGGATGTTGGCCTCCCATTTGTGGCTCCACTTCACCTTGCCGGTCTTGTAGTCGATCGCCTGGATCATGGACTCGGAGTAACCGCCGCGATCCGTGCCGCCCCAGCCCTGCGGGTTCTCGTACGGGTCGTACAGGTAATAGACGCTGTAGGCCTGCGCGGCGCTGACGTAGAAGAGACCGGTCTGCGGGCTGAAGCTGGGCGGCGGCCAGTTGGTTGCACCACCCTGGTCGGGCGAGACCAGCGCGCCTTCCACTTGAGGGTGCTTCGCGGGGTTCGGCACCGGCTGGCCTTTTTCGTCGTAGCCCTTGGCCCAGTTGGTCTTGACGTACTCGGTCGAGACCAGCGCCTTGCCGGTGGTGCGATCGAGCACGAAGAAGTGCCCGTTGCGTGCGGCCTGGGCCAGGAGCTTGCGCGGCTGGCCGTTGATCTGCCCATCGAACAGCACCGGCGTCTGGGTCGAGTCCCAGTCGTGCGTGTCGTGCGGTGACGACTGAAAGTACCACGCCATCTTCCCGGTGTCCGGATTGAGCGCGACGATAGACGCGGTGTAGAGGTTGTCGCCGGCGCGATTGCTGTGCGCGATGACCGGCTGCGGATTCCCGGTCGTCACGAAGATGAGATTCAGGTCGGGATCGTACGTGACCGGCTGCCAGGTCATCCCGCCGCCGTGCTTCATGGCCTCTTCGTTCGGCCAGGTCTCGGAGCCCGGGTCGCCCATCTTCTGCGGCACCGCCCACCAGCGCCACTGCATCTCGCCGGTCTCGGGATCGTGTGCCTGGATGTACCCCGGCACGTCGAGGTCATCGCCGCTGACCCCGGCGATCACGTGATTGCCGACGACCACCGGCGCGACCGAGCCGTAATAGAACTGATCGAGATCGCAGATCTGCTTGTGCCAGCGCTCCGAGCCGTCCTTGATGTTGAGCGACACGAGATGGCAGTCCGGGGTTTCGTAATAGAGCCACTCGCCCAGGACCGCGGCGCCGCGATTGCCGATGTGGATGCCGCCGGTGGATTGCCAGGTGTGATGCCACAACTCGCGGCCGGTGCGGGCATCCAGGGCCCATACGTTGTCCGGCGCGGTCAGGTAAATCACGCCGTTGATCTGCAGCGGCGTGCCTTTGATGTTGCCGGCGCCGGGCCCGGCATTCAGGCGGAAGGCCCAGGCCAGCGTCAGCGCATCGACGTTGGTCGTGTTGATCTTGTCGAGCGTGCTGAACCGCCGCCCCGAGTAGTCGCCGTTATACGTCGGCCACACGTCGGGTCCGGGCTTGAGGAGGGTCTTCGGGTCCAGTCCGCGCGGGGCCTGTCCCGAGAGCGCGATCGAGGATCCGACCAGGGCGACGGCCAGGGCGGCCGACCGTGCAAGGCGACTCATTTCAGTGTCTCCATGTAGGCGACGACGTCGTGCAGCTGTTTATCGCTGATGGTACCGAGCAGCGCGATGTGCGCGGCGAGCGGATCCGTTTTCACGACTTTGAGGGCGGGCGTACGACGGAACGACTGGAAGTTGCCCGCGGCATCGCGCAGCGAGACGTTGAAGTCGTCCAGCTGTACCAGCGTCCCGGAGACCGGTTGCCCGGATGGGGGCGTGACGGTGACGGTCACGGCGGAGGTCGGCGGCCCGGCGGCCGCGCCGCGCCCGCGCCCGGTGCGCGGAAACAAGAATCGCTGCTGCAGGTCCACCGGCGTGAGGCGGCTGCCGATGCCGGCCAGGCTATTGGAGGCGCCGTGGCACGTGCTGCACTTACCTTCGCCGTTGAAGTAGGCTTCGCCGGCCTTGGGGTCGCCGGTGAGCACGTTGCCGGCCTGGAAAATCGGGGAGCCGCGCAGCGAGTCGTTGACGCGCTGGCGCAGGAAGTTGGCCATGTCGACGATCTGCTCGTCCGTCAGCGTCGCCGGCGTGCCGGCGGGATGCCCCTTCTTGAGGAACGGTCCGAGCTCGCTGCCGTAGCGATCGCGCAGCACGACGAGCGAGCGCACCAGGTTCGCGCCCTTGTCCGTGCCGCGGGCCTGGGTGCCATGGCAGTTGATGCACTGCGCGGCGTAGACCGCGCGGGCCCGCGTCGCAGCCTCAGCGTCCACCGTCGGGAGATCGCTCGGCCCGGCGCCCATGCCACCGCCGCCGCGTCCGGGCGGGGGGGCACCGCGGCGCCCCTGCGCCGGAGCGGTCGCTGGAGCCTGCGCGGCGCCAGGCGTCTGTGCCGGCGGGGTCTGCGCGGGCGGGGTCTGGGCGCGCAACGAGAGCACCACGGTCGCCGACACGACGAACACGAGCCCCGCGCCACGTCGGCGCGTCGCAAACGCCATCCAAGCCTCCTTCACCGGATGCGGCCGAACTCACTGCCGCCGAGCGGCAGCGAGGGCCTGCGGTCCACCGAAGGAGGTTATAGATGATCGGACCGGCGAGCGCCAGTCGATTCCGGTTGCGGGTTGAGCGTCTGAGGTGGAGCGGTCGAGGCGTCGAGCCCGGTTGGGTCAAAACTTGGCCGGCGGGGCGGCCTGCTGACCGCCCGCGCCTGATCGTGCCGCTCAGCGGCGGGCGCGGCGTCTCGCCAGCTGCCGGGCGCCGAAGGAGGCCAAGCCAACGAGAGCGAGGCTGATCGTCGCCGGCTCGGGCACCGCGGCGGTGGTCGTCGGCCCCCCGATGGCGGTCAGGTTCGCGGTCATCGCAAACAGCGCGGAGGACGGAGGCATGAAGCCGTTGGCGAGCTCGAGGAAGACGCCGCTGCCGAGCGGTGGGGTCATCGGAAGGTGATCGCTCACCGGCACGTCACGGATCTCCGCGTAGATGCGCCAGGGCAACGCGCCGGGCGCGGCGTTCGACGGTGTCGCGCCAACCAGCACGTAGCCGTCCTGCGAGGGACCGTAGCCGCAGTTCCCCGGCCCGGCCGGTGTGTTCAGCGTCAGTGTCGGGGACCACGACTGATAGACCAGGCCGCCGAACGAGACGGTGACGCTCGGCACGACGTACAGGCCGCACGACTGGACGCTCGGGCTCGCGTTGCTGCCGTAGAGATCCGTCGCGTCCGTGTCGACGCCAATCGTCATGGTCACCGTGTCGCCGACGTTCACGCCGCCGTAATGGGTGACGTTGGACGACACCGTGCCGGCATACTCCCAGTTGATGATCGCCGCACGCGCCGGTGCGGATACCAGCAGCAGGCAGGCGAGGACGGCCGACAACGAGCGGATCGTTCGAAACAGCATACGAGCAATCTCCTGGACGCCGGTCGATTAGCAAAGGACGGACCAGCGGCGTGCGGCACGCTTGGCCGCTGCCCAAAGCATCGGCGTTGCTCCCCATGTCGCGAATCCTGACGCCGATCGCCTATTCGCGTCGGAGGCGACGCGGGAGGTTACGGTTCTGAGTGGCGGCGCTCACATGAAGCCGGCTGGAGCGCAGAGGCGTGGGGTCACTCGTGCAGGAATCGGCGGCCACGGCGCCTTTCTTCAGCGCGATCGGCGGCAAGTCATACGGGATGGTCGCGGTCACCCGGTCGGAACGACTGCTCGCCCGATCCCGCGGACCGACACGATTCGGTCAATCACCGCCGGCGATTACAGTTTCAGCGCGAGAAACTCCGCCAAGCTCGTCATGCGGAGCACGCTTTCGTATCTCACGAACCCGTCTGCTTCGTGCCCTATACCCCCCGCGAGCACGGATGTGTCGCGTCGCGATCCATCTGGTGCCGTCGCATGGTCGCGGACGGGTCCTGGCCGGGCGTGCCTGGCATCGAGCATTTATTACCGGTGGGCTCGGCGCAGGTTCGGAAATCGGCGGTCGGCGCCGGGACCCGGTCGCACGCGCGCCGCAACACACGTCAGTAGCTCTTGATGCGCAGGTTGCGATACTCGACCTTCATCGGGCCTCCGACGTGGACCTGCACGCCGATGAATCCATCCGCCGGCCGGTTCGGCGGGTCGTCATCGGTCACCATCGTCATCAGGTGGCCGTTGATGATGTGGGTGGCGACGTTGCCACGGACGATCAGGTGCACCGCGTTCCAGTCGTCCGTGACGAATGCCCCGAGCGCGGCGCTGTCGCCGAACGTGGCGAGCACGATCGGCGGCCGGCCGCCGACGACACGGGTCGACTGGCCGCGGACGGCGAGGAACAGCCGGCCCTTCTCCTCGTAGTTGTTCCCGGAGTATTCCTTCTTCCCGTCGATGTCGAGCTGATACCCCTTCATGGCGAACGCGTTGTCAGGCGTGACGGGGTCCGGCACCACGGCACTGCGATAGTTGATCCCGCTGTTGCCGCCCGCGCTGATCCGGTAGTCCAGCTTCAGCTCGAAGTCACGCGGCCGCCCGCCGCGCCAGATCGCGAAGGTGTTGCTCTTGATGACGCTCGAAGGCGTAATCTCACCGACCAGCGCACCGTTTTCGGCCCGCCAATACGTGGGGTTGCCGTCCCAGCCGGTCAGGCTCTTGCCATCGAAGATGGTCGTGAATCCGGGCTCGTCCGCGGTCATCGGCGACGGCCGGTCACTCTGCTTCGGCACGTACGACTGAGTGGCTGGCGCCTGCCGAGCCGACAGGCTGCTCACGGCGGCGGCGATCAGCACCGCGCTGCCCACCATCAGGACTGCTCCACGTTGCATGTTCCCTCCCGAGAAACGTCGGGTGCGGCCTGAGCGTATGCCGCGAACCGGCCCAGCCGCGACGCGGCCCGCACCTGTCTGGCGATTACACCACGAACAATTGCTGTGGATGGCGCGTGGACTCCCACCAGCCACGCGCTGATACTCGCGGCACGGCACGCGGTTTGTAGACCTCCGGAGCAGGCCGTCGGCTCTGGCCGGTCTATGCCTTCTCCCCCGTCGGTGTGCCCGGTCCCACGCCGGAGGTCTTGGCGGTTAACGCACCGGGAGCCCCGCGATGGTTGTCGACCAAATATTAGGCCGTTTTTCGTGGTATCGGCGCCATCGCGGGGGTTTCTGGACGCGGATCCCCGGGAGTGGCGGCGGCTACTTCCGCCGTTCCTCGGATCGCAGCGTGGGGCAGGAATGGAGCCTTGCCCTGACGGCACTGTGGAACGATTACCGGCCGGCGTGGCTGGAGCGTCTGGCCAGGCGACGCAATCAGCGCGTCTCCGACTGATCTGCCCCACCAGGGCACACGCGGCTACTCCGCCTCGAGCGCGACGTGACCTCGGCCGTGCACGTCCGCGCCGCGGCTGAGCGAGCGCTGTAACTCTTCGAACATCAGGAAACGAATCAAACCCGGCACCGTCGTGGCACGGCTGGTCCACGTCCCGGCATGCTCGTCGAGCGGCAGTCCGGTCAAGACGGGCGCTCGAATGGCGCCAAGAGCGACGACGCCCGGCAGTTTGAGCCAGACGAACGCGTCGCCGGTCCGCGCAATGACCGCCTGCATCGCCCCCGTCCGCTGCGCGTAGGCCGCCTGCCGCCATTCATCGACGAGCGGAACCACCGGCAGCAGATAGAGGAGGAAGCGGCCGACGGTGCCGCGCTCACCGCAGGCGTAAGCTCGCCACGTTTCTGACGCGTCCCGGACCTCGGGGGCGACGGCAGGATCGACGGCGGTCGCCGCTGCGAGCGCGCGTGCCGACAGCGCCGCGATGAGCCGCGGCAGCCACGACCCATAGCGGATCGCCGGCCTCACGTCCCACCCGAAGAGCGCGGGGCGGAGCGCACGCCGGACCAGTCGGGACTCACCTGCGGCCAGCCGGGCGCGGCACCGGTTGCACAGCGCCGCGACGGACGCCGGGGCTCCGGCGGTCGGCAGCGTGCGAGCGTAGGAGGTGAACGGGATCGACCGGGGCCAGGGGCGGCCGTGAGTGAGCGTCGGGAGGATCTCCGCGGTCGCCGCGGCAGCAACGCGGAGGCAGATGTGGCAGCGGCCCATCGCGATCTGCTCCCAACATATCGCCGCCGCCGAACGCCAGCTGTGAAAAAACCGTGACGCCGGCCGAACCCGTGACACCGGCCGATGGAAAAAGGGCGCGGGAGCGGGCGATCGCGGTGCGGGTCGTGGCCGACCCTACGCAATCAGCTTGCTGACCACCTCGCCGTGAACGTCGGTGAGCCGGAAGTCCCGGCCCTGGAAGCGATAGGTCAGCTTCGTGTGATCGATCCCGAGCTGGTGCAGGATGGTTGCCTGCAGGTCGTACACCGACACCGGATCGGCCACGCAGTTGTAGCTGAAATCGTCGGTCTCACCGATCACCGCGCCGTGCGGCATCCCGCCGCCAGCGACCCACATGCAGAAGTTGCGCGGGTGATGATCGCGGCCGTAGTTGGATTCGGTGATCTTTCCCTGGCTGAACACCGTGCGGCCGAATTCTCCGCCCCACACCACCAGCGTGTCGTCGAGCAGACCACGCTGCTTCAGATCGGTGATCAGCGCCGCCGTGGGCTGATCCGTCCCGCGGCACTGGAGGGCAAGATCGCGCGGGAGATCGAGGTGCTGATCCCAGCCGCGGTGATACAGCTGGATGAACCGGACATCGCGCTCGGCCAGGCGCCGGGCCAGCAGGCAGTTGGCCGCGTAGCTCCCGGCCTTGCGCGACTCGGGCCCGTACATCTCGAACACCGAGTCCGGCTCTTTCGAGAGGTCCATCAGGTCGGGCACGGAGGTCTGCATCCGGTAGGCCATCTCGTACTGCGCGATCCGCGTCTCGATCTCGGGATCGCCGTAGGCCTGGTGCTTCATCGTGTTCAGGGCCTTGGTGGCGTCGAGCATCGCCCGCCGCGTCACTGTGTCGATCCCTGGCGGATCGTCCAGATACAGGACCGGCTCGCTGCCGGTGCCAAACCGCACGCCCTGATACGCGGAGGGCAGGAACCCGCTGCCCCACAGCCGCGAAAACAGCGGCTGGTCGGCGTTGATCGCGTGCGCCTGGGACAGCAGCACGACGAAGGTCGGCAGGTTCTGGTTCTCGCTGCCGAGACCGTAACTGAGCCACGCGCCCATGCTTGGACGACCGGGCTGCTGGAATCCGGTCTGGATGAAGGTGATCGCCGGGTCGTGGTTGATCGCCTCGGTGTTCATCGTCTTGATGACGGTGATGTCGTCGACGATCTTGGCGGTGTGCGGCAGGAGCTCGCTGACCCAGGTGCCGGCCTTCCCGTGCTGCGCGAACGAGAACAGCGATCGCGTGACCGGCAGCGTCGACTGCCCCATCGTTTGGGCCACGCGCTGGCCGTTGCGGATCGAGTCGGGAATCTGCGTGCCCTGATACTTCAGCAGCTGCGGCTTGTAGTCGAAGGTCTCGAGTTGCGACGGCCCGCCCGACTGATGCAGGAAAATGACGCGCTTGGCTTTGGGCGCGAAGTGCGGCAGGCCGGCCAGCGCACCGGTCTTCGGATCGCGCTGCTCGACCGCCGCGGACGCCGCGGCCAGGCTCGACCCGAGCAACGAGCTGAGCGCAGCACCGCCAATGCCCCGCGCGGTCAGGCCGAACAGCTGACGCCGGGTGCAGTGGAGATCGAGGTCGCGAAGGATTGACATGTCTTTTCGGCTTCCAGTTTCCTGCTACCACCTACCAGCTACCAGCTTTCCGCTTCCCGCGCAGTCGGACGATTTCGGCGCGGGAGCTGAAAGCTGGAAACTCGTTTACTGCTTCGTGACCGTCTCGTCGAGATTGAGGATGACGCTCGCTACCGTCGTCCAGGCGGCATGCTCGACGGGGTCGAGCCGGCGATCGCGTGGCGACTCGCCGACCTCGAGCAGTTTCGCCGCCGCCCTGGGATTTCTCCTGAAGGACGCCATGCGGCCGTCCAGCAGCCGGCGCAAGACGTCGACTTCCTTGCCGGTCGGCGTGCGCGCGGTCGCCAGTCGGAACGCGTACGCGAGACGACGTTTGGTGTCGGTGCCACCCTCCAGCAGGGCGCGCTGCGCCAGCGCCCGCGAGGCTTCGACGTAGGTCGGATCGTTCATCAAGGCGAGGGCCTGAAGCGGGGTGTTGGTCTGGCCGCGGCGGGCGGTGCACTTCTCGCGCGACGGCGCGTCGAATGCGGCCAGCGAGGCGGGCGGTACGGTCCGCTTCCACAGCGTGTACATGCCCCGGCGATACAGATCCCGGCCATGGCTCTGCTCGTACTTCTGACCTGAGAAGCCCTCACCGAACGCCATCTCGTCCCACAGATTGACTGGCTGGTACGGGAGGACGCTCGGGCCGCCGATACGATCGTCCAAGAGGCCCGCGGCCGCGAGCGCGGTGTCCCGGATCAACTCGGCTGGCAGCCGCACCCGCGGCCCGCGCGCCAGCAGCCGGTTCTCGGGATCGTGTTCGAGCAGCGCCGGACTGACCTTCGACGCTTGACGGTAGACCGCCGACGTCACGATCAGGCGCTGCATCGCGCGCACGTCCCAGTCGCTGCGCACGAACTCGGTGGCCAGCCAGTCGAGCAGTTCCGGGTGCGACGGCGGCTCCCCCTGGACCCCGAAATCCTCCTGCGTCTTGACGATGCCGATGCCGAAATAGGTCTGCCAGAAGCGATTGACGGCGACTCGCGCGGTGAGCGGGTTCGTGGGATCGACGAGCCACTTCGCGAGTGTCAATCGGTTCCGCGGCGCGTCCTCCGGAAGCGACCCGAGCATCGCCGGGATGCCGGGCTGCACCTTCTCTCCGGGGTTGCGGTAATCGCCCCGCGCCAACATGAACGTGTCCCGCGGCTTCTCCAGATCCGCCATCACCATCGTCGTCGTGACGGTCCGTGTGAACGCGTCGCGTTCGATGAGCAGCGCTTTCAGCTCCGCCGCATCGGCACGCATCGAGAGCGGCGCCGCGTGCGTGAGGAAGTAGTCGCGCAGCTTTGCGGCGTCGTCTTTCGAGCGTTTGCCGAGCACGCCGGAGAGCACCACGCGCGCGGCGTAGTCCGTCGCGAGGAGGTTGACATCCGAGGGGCTGAGGACGCGGTCATAGAGGCGCAGGTCGTCGAGCTGTCCGACGAACGGCGCGCCCAGAGCGCGGCTACCGACGCGGAGTGGCGCCGTCGTGCCGGCAGCGCCGGTCAGCGAATCCTTGACGACCTCGACGTCCGCCGGAGCGCCGTTCACGAATAAGCGCAGTCCGGCCGCCTTGCCCGAGCCGTCGTACGTGAGTGCGACGTGATACCAGTCGCCGAGCGTCAGCCGGTCGCGCGTGCGCAGTTGGAGGGCGCTGGTGGGCAGATCGGATGCCAGCGTGACGGTCAGCCGGGCCGCCCATCTCTGGATCCCCATCAGCTGAACGTCGTCCAGACGCCAGTCCAGCCCACGGCGGTGCTGCGGGTCGTCCACCTTCTGCAACACGTTCTCGGGCAGCTTGCCGCGGCCCTTGAGCCAGACCGCCACGCTGAAGCGATCGGCGCGATCGAGCGGTGCGGCATTGCCGAAGCTGACCTCCGTGTCGCCGTCGAACGACACGGCGCGGCCGATCTGCCCGCCGTCGAACGTCGGCTCGCCCGTGATCGTCCGGCCGTGGAGGTGATGACCCGACATATCCGAGAAGTTGCCGTCGAGCTCGTAGCGGGCGGCGAGCCCGTCGCCATCGAGCGCGGCCGCTGCGCCTGATGCGGCGTCGGTTGCGACCGTGTCTTCCCACGCCTTCTGGAGCGGCGCGACGATGGCGTCGGTGAGTGCGGCCTGCTTGGCGGCGATTGCCGCGTCGAGACTCTCGAGCCTGACCTGCTGATCGTGCGACGGCAGCAGCATCGACGGCGCGGCGTTGCCGATCCGCCCGTCCAGGCCCTGCTCGGGCACGGAGTTGAAGAACGCGAAGAACTGGTAGAACTCGCGTTGCGTGATGGGATCGTACTTGTGCGTGTGGCAGCGGGCGCAGCCCATGGTCAGGCCCATGAACGCGCTCGACGTCGCCTCGACGCGATCGATGACGTACTCCACCCGATACTCGTCGGCGATCGCGCCCCCTTCGAAGTTGATCATGTGATTGCGGTTGAAGCCGGACGCAATCTTCTGTTCACGCGTGGCGTTGGGCAGCTCGTCGCCGGCGAGCTGGTCGATGACGAATTGATCGAAGCGCTCGTTGCGGTTGAACGCGTCGATCACCCAGTCGCGCCACGGCCACATCTCGCGCAGGCTGTCGATGTGATAGCCGTGCGTGTCGGCGTAACGCGCCGCGTCCAGCCACGGCATCGCCATCCGCTCGCCGTAGTGAGGAGACTGGAGCAGGCCGTCGACGCGCCGCTCGTAGGCGTCGGGTGATCGATCGGCCAGGAAGCTGTCGACTTCGGCCGGCGTCGGCGGCAGTCCCGTCAGGTCGTAGGTTACCCGCCGCAACAGGGTCTCCCGATCGGCTTCAGGTGAGGGCTCGAGGCCCTCGTGCTCGAGGCGCGCGGCGATGAAGCGATCGACTGGCGTACGGACCCAGTCCGCATTGGTGATCGCTGGCGGCTCGACGCGCTTCGGCGGCACGTAGGCCCAGTGCGTGTCCCACTTCGCGCCCTCATCGATCCAGCGTTTCAGCAGATCGACCTGCTTGTCGGTCAGGCTGCGGCCCGAGTCGGGCGGCGGCATCCGCTCCTCGGGGTCCGTGCTGGTGATGTGCTGGACCAGCAGGCTGTCCTGCGCGTGTCCGGGGACGATCACGCCCTCTTTGATGAAGGCCGCATCCCTCGAGTCGAAGTGGAACCGGGTCTTGCGGGCCTTCTCGTCGGGACCGTGACAGGCGAAGCAGTTGTTCGAGAGGATGGGCAGGATCTCGCGATTGAAACTCACCGGCGACGAGGCGCGCGGCGCAGCGTCCTGCGCCTGCACCGGTATCCTGGAGACGATCGCCGCCGAGGCGATGCTCAGGAATGCGAGGAGGAGCGCCCGCGGGCGGGGAGCCATGACCCGGCGACAGTGTAAACCCATTGCCGCCCCACCACGATGTCTCACCGGCCGGCTCGTCGGTGCCCCGAAATCGGGTCGGAGTGTCGCCGGGAAGTCACAGGTAACCGCCTGCCCCCTTCTAGCCTAAGCCTAGTGTCCCGAGTCAGAGATTCGGTGACAAATATTCTGGGCGCGACGCCCGGATCGCAAGGCGCGAAGAGCGAGTTTATTGGGCATAAATGAGCGATGAGCAACGCCGCGAGGCGGGATGCCCCGCCAGGAATATGTCAGCGAATCTCTGACTCGGGACACTAGATCCGGCGTTCGGCGCTTCTGTCCCGACAGCGGTCCGACCGAGTGGCGGGCTGCCTTTATAGACTGTTCTCGTGTTCCTGCTGATCACGGGCGCCAGCGGCGCCGGCAAGTCCACCGTCCGACTCGATGTCGCACCGCAATTCACCGATGTTCTCGGGCCCGCCGAGCTGGCCGAGCTCGGTGGCGAGCCGCAGTGGACGCTGGAGTGGCGCCATCAGGCCGTCGAGCGCGCTGTGTGCCGCGCGCTGGCGGCCCAGGCCGCGGGTCGTCACTTCCTGCTGTGCGGTGACCCCGTTCCGCCAGGCGAGGTGATTGCCGCGCCATCGGCCGACCGCCTCAACGGATTAGCGGTCTGCCTGCTCGATGTCAGACCGGAGGTGCAGTCGGTGCGACTCCGCGCCCGCGGTGACGATCCATCTCTCCTCCCGCGCCATCACGCGTTCGCCGAGTGGATGCGTCATCACGTCAAGGACCCGACACATCGGCCGGATGTGATCATCGGCCAGGGCTGGAGCGAGATGCGTTGGCATCGCTGGCTGGCGCCGGATGGAATCCGGTGGACCGCCGACGTGATCGACACGAGCGACCTGACGCCGGCGCAAGTCGCCATACGCGCCAGCGCATGGATCCGCAATGTCCTCGCTGCGGCTTGATGCGTACGGCCCCCACTCCTGCAGGTGTGTTGGGCCGCAGCCACGATGGCCGGGCTACATCCGGCCCGCCATGCCGAGGCCTCCGCGCCGGCCGGCAGGCGATATGTGCTCGCCGGCATCCGCCGGCCAGCGCGCGCGGGGACGGTTGACCTGCGCCACCAGTGCCGCGGCATCCCAGGCCGCAAACGCCGCCGCGCATAGCGCAACCAAGGGGCTTCGCCGACATAACCGCACGGAGTCATGGACGTCACTCGCGAGACGAAGCGCGACCGGTAGCGGCCCGCCCGTCGCGACCAGTGCGAGGCCTACCACCGTATCGCGCGCACCAAGCCATCGGCCGATCTCGGGATCGTCCCCCATCAGACCGGTCAGGCTCTTGGGTTCGGCGAGACCCCAGACCCCGAACGCCAGTGAACCCCAGCCAAGCAGTTGTCGTGATGTCTTGACGAATTCCATACGCTGATCTCGAGCAATCCGGGTGCCGCCGGGCACGGTGTGCGACACCTACCATCTAAGCGCGAACCTTATACGTCTGTCCCGGCGCCCGGATGGGTGACGCGTCCAGCCGGCTCTCACAACGTGACGATTGCGCGGCCGACGATGGTGCCCGCATCGAGTGCCCGGTACGCCATGTCGGCCTCGTCCAGCGAGTAGCGGGTCGTGACCATCGACTCGAGCCGGATGAGCCCGATCGACGCGAGGCGCAGGATCTCGGGCATGTCGGTGCGGGTGCGGGCGCCGAACGATCCGACGATCCGGAGGCTGCGCCGGACGAGGCGGGTGATCTCGACGGCAGCGGTCGTGCGCCCGGCGGCGATGCCGACCGGCACCATGCGGCCGCCGTCGCGGATCATGTCGAAGGCCTGGGCGAACGTCTCCGGTCGGCCGAGCGCTTCGAACGCCACGTCAACGCCGCGGCCGTCAGTGAGAGCCTTCACGCGTTCGACCGCGTTGCTCGAGCGTGCGTCGACGAGATCAGTGGCGCCGAGCCGGCGCGCGGCCTCGAGCTTCTGCTCCTGCACGTCGATCGCGATGATCTGCGCCGCCCCAAATGCCTTGGCCATCTGGATGATATTCAGGCCTACCCCGCCGGCCGCCACGACGGCGACGCGCTCACCCGGTTGCAGCGCCGCCGCATGCCGGACTGCTCCATACGCCGTGAACACCGCACAGCCGAAGACCGCCGACTCGGGCGTCGGCAGTCCGGCCGGCAGGGCAAACACATCCGTCGCGGGCACGACCGAATATTCCGCCAGCCCCGCTTGCGAATACATCGAGAGTGACTGCCCGTCGAGACGCCGCAGCCTCGTCGTGCCGTCGTAGAGGGTCCCGTTGAGCCGGTTCATGCTGAAGAACCGCTCGCACAAGTCGTCGCGTCCGATGGCGCACGGGGCGCACTGACCGCACGGCATGATGAAGGCGGACACCACCGGCGTGCCGACCGGCGGACCGGCGACGTCTGGACCGAGTGCGGCGACGACGCCGGACGTCTCGTGGCCGAGCACGCACGGCGTGGGAAACACCACTTCCGCTTTCATGACGTGCAGGTCGGTGTGACACACGCCGCAGGCGGTGTTCTTCACGAGCACTTCACCGGCGAGCGGCTCCGCCATCGCCACCGTTTCGATCCGGAGGCCGCCCGGCGCTTCGTGGAGGACTGCGGCTCTCATCGTCTGCATGGATCAGGTCTCATCGAGATCGCCGTGGGCCGTTTCCGCCGCCGCGACCACCGCGACGACCGACACGAGCGCCACGCCCGCCATGAAGAGCGACAGCGCGGGACGCCCGTAGCGCGCCAGCAACGCCGTGGCGACGAACGGCGACAGGCCGCCGGCGAAGACCGACGCGAGCTGCGATCCGAGCGACGCACCCGTGTAGCGGACGTGGGTCCCGAACAGCTCGGAAAAGAAGGCCGCCTGTGGAGCGTACATCGGGGCGTGCGATCCCGCCGATGCCAGCACGAGCGCCAGCCACACGATCGGCGGGTAACCCGTATCCAGCAGGACGAAGAACGGGTACGCGTATGCGACCGTGAAGAGCGCACCGCCCAGATAGACCGCGCAGCGCCCACCCTGCATCGACTTGCGTCCGAGGCGGTCGCCATAGTGCCCGAAGACGATGCCGCCGACGGGGCGCGCCACGAACCCGACCGCGTAGGTGCCGAACGCCGCCAGCGTGCCGCTCAGCGGCGAGAAGGTCGGAAAGAACAGGACGTTGAAGACCAGCGCCGCCGCGGTTCCATACAGGAAGAAGTCGTACCACTCGATGGTGGTGCCAACCAGGCTGGCGAGCGCAACCAGCCGAACCGATGACGATGGCCGGTGCGCCGTGACGGGGACGGACGTCAAGCCGGCATTGTATTGCGGTTGCTATAATCGCCGGGTCATGCAGCGACGCGCGTTCGGTACGACTGGTTTCCGGATCTCGACGATCGGCCTCGGCACCTGGGCGATCGGCGGGTGGATGTGGGGCGAGCAGGACGATGCCGCCAGCGAGGCGGCGATCCACGCGGCCGTGGATCACGGGGTCAATTGGATCGATACCGCCCCGATCTACGGCGGCGGCCACTCGGAGACCATCGTCGGGCGGGCGATCAAGGCGCTTCCCGACTCGCAGCGTCCGCTGATCTTCACGAAGTTCGGCTTGGGCGCCGACGTCTCGGTGAATCGGCGCGCCGCCAGCCGCGCCGATGTGCTCGGCGAGTGCGACGCGAGCTTGCGGCGGCTTGGCGTCGATCGCATCGACCTGTACCAGTTGCACTGGCCTGCGCCCGAGCCGGTCGAGGAGACGGCGCGGGCGTGCGAAGAGCTGCTGCGGGCCGGCAAGATCCGCGCGATCGGCGTGTCCAACTTCACGGTGGAGCAGCTCGAGGCATGGCGCGCCACCGGCGTTCCGCTCCACACGCTGCAGTCGCCCTTCAGCATTCTGCGGCCGGCGGCGAAGGCGACGGTGATCCCGTGGTGCGCGGCCCACGAGGTCGGTGTCATCACCTACTCGCCGCTCTTCCGCGGCCTCTTGTTCGGCACGTGGACCAAGGACAAGAAGTTCCCGCCCGACGACACGCGCGGCGCGCACAAGGATTACTCCGGTCCCCGATTCGCCCGGCACATCGATGCCGTGCGGGAGATCACCGAGCTCGCGGTACAGAACGGTCTCAGCTGCCCGCAGCTGTGCGTCGGGGTGCTCCTCCGCACGCCCGGCGTCACCGGGTGCATCGTCGGCGCTCGCAATGCACGGCAGGGCGCCTTGATCGCCAGCCTCGGGGTGGATGTGACCGACACCCAAGCCGACGCGGTCTGGGCTATCGCCGGGCGGCTGGAACGGGATTTGGCAACGCTGTAGTCGACCGCGTTCCGGGCCGGGTGGAACTCGTACCGATCGCGGGAAAGGGCTGGCCGTGACGAACAAGATCCAAGTCCAGGGGCTGCACCACATCACCATCGTCGGCTCCACGCGGCAGAGTGCGATCGATTTCTGGGAAGGCGCGCTCGGCATGCCGTTCATCTTCGAGCAGCCGAATCTGGGCAAGCCTGACGAGAATCATCTCTATTTCGATCCCGGCGACGGCCGCCTGCTCACCGTGTTCACGAACGAATCTCGAGAGGACGCCCACCGTCCCGCGCCGCGCGAAATCGGCTGCGTCGAGCACCTGGCCTTCAACGTCTCGCGTGCGACGTTTCAGCTGGCTCCCGGACGCCTGACGGCACGTGGCATCACCTTCCTCCAGCGCGACCGCGGTTTCATGGATTCGATCTACGTCCAGGACCCGAACGGACTGAAGGTCGAGCTCGCCTGCTACAAGTTCGAAACGCCCGAAGGGTTCCGGGCCGCTGACGTGCTGATGAAGGCCTACCGCCTGCGCGTCGAGCGCAACGATCCGCACATCACCGAAGTCCACCTGGCTGACGCGATCGAGGCACTGCTGGAGACCAGGGATCGTCTCGAGAGAAGCGCTCCCGCCGTGTCGTCGACGTTAGCCCAAGGCTGACGGAGTGGGCGCGGTCGTCTCCGCGCCGACGCCGAACACGTAAGCGCCGCGAGTCAATCGGGTGGGTCAGGTGCTGAGATGCTCGGCGATGATGTCGTTCGTGAGCCCCTCGATGGGTCCATTCGCCACGATGCGGCCTTCTTCGAGGATGCGGAAGTCACTGGACACGCGCCGGGCAAACGGCAGGTTGTTGTCGACCAGCAGCAGCGTGACGCCGAGCGTGGTGTTCAGATCGCGCAGGATGGTCCCTATCTCGTGGACGAGTGCGGGCTGAATCCCGTGGGTCGGCTCGTCCAGGATCAGCAGCTTCGGTTCGCACACCAGCGCCCGGCCAATCGCGAGCTGCTGGCGTTCACCGGCCGAGAGCTCTTCGCCGCGCCTGCGCTTCATCTGCGCCAGTTGCGGTACCAGGTCGTAGACCAGTCGCGGCACGGCCTGCGGTCCAGCCGCGCTGAGTTCAAGTCCTGCCCGCAGGTTTTCGTCAACCGTGAGATGCGGAACCATCTCGCCACCCTGGGGCACGTAGCCGATGCCGAGCGCGGCCCGCGCGTCGGACGGCAGGGCCCGCAGGTCGGTTCCGTCGAAGGTCATCGCGCTTGTGGTCGCAGGCAATAGCCCCATGATGCACTTCAGCAGGGTGGTCTTGCCCATCCCGCTGCGGCCCATCACGCAGGTACGCGAGCCCTCTTCCACCTCGAGATCGACATCCCGCAGGATCTGTTGTCCGCCGCAGGACAGATTCAGTCCAGCTATCGTGAGCAGGCTCATGGGCGCCCGCTACCCTGCTGCGAGCGGCGAATCGCTCGGCACATGCTCCATGGATCTCTCCGCACTCACCCGCCATTAGTACAGCGCCGTGATCGTCGCGGCGATGCACCGCACCATCACAGTGTCGTCTTCCACCACGAGCGAGCACTCGTCTTGGGTTACGCGGCGTGCGACCGAATGCCCATAACTCTATGGCCATTACGCGCGGACGCGTATCACTCTCGCTCGACGACAACTTGGCCCACAAATTTGTTCGCATCAGTGTCGCGACTCGGAAGGCAACGGCGAAGCGTGGCCTGCAGTGCTGGCTCCGCATCCGCCGGCGGCAGGTTGGATCTCTGCGCGCCGCCCGGCCACGACCGAACTGCCGGGCCGGCTGATGAATGAAAGCGAACCACCGACCAGTCAGGTACAATGGTCGTTCGCCGCACCGAGCGGGCTGGGCGTGACGCTGGCCGCTCCAAACCGAGACAGCGCAGCCGCGCCGCAGAGGCGATACCGCGTTGACCCGACCTGATCCTCAATCTCCCCATCAGTCAGCCGTCGATCCCGACGTGACCGGCGCCGCGAAGCCGCTTCCGCGTGGTCCGGCCGGCGCGCCGGGCCGTGAAATGCACGAGCGTGAGGCCGCGCATACACGAGGGGGCTCGACCATCGTGTACCCGGCGCCGCCGCTGTGCGCCCCGGACCTTCCGGGCCTGAACGCTGATCTTCTCTACACCCTCGTCGCCGACAACGTCCGTGACTACGCCATCTTTCTAATGGACGTGAACGGCGTCATCCGATGCTGGGGTGAAAGCGCACGCTTGATGAAGTGGTGGACCCGGGAGCAAGCCGAGGGCTCGCACCTGCGCCTCCTCTATCCCGACGGCGGGGCCGAAGACGGTACCGCCGAGGAGCATCTCATCAACGCCGCCGAGACTGGCGAATACAACGGCGAAGGCCATCGCGTCCGCCGCGACGGCTCGACGTTCTGGGCGTATGTGACGCTTACGGCCCTGCGCAACCCGGAAGGCACGCTCGTTGGCTTCACGAAGGTGACTCGAGACTTCTCGGCACGGCGTGCGGTTGAAGCCGCGCTCCTCCAGGAGCGGCCAGCCCCGCTCGCAGCCCAGCCGGATAGCACGAAGCGCATGGTCGCCAACCTCAGTCACGAACTACGCACACCACTGAACGCCATCCTCGGGTCGATCGCCCTTCTCGCGGCCGGGTCGAGCGAAGGCGATCCCGCACGCCCCCACATCGAACGCCTGCAGCGCAACGGCCGTCACCTCCTCGCCATCGTCGACGACGTGCTGGAGATGTCGCGGAGCGAGTCAGGGCAGATGGCATTTTCCCCGGCCGCGAGCCGCTTGGGCGTGGTCGTCGAGGAAGCCCTCGCCAGCATCGAGACTCTGGCCGGCGCCGGCAAGCTGACGATCAAGAACGCGGTATCGGGCGGGCCCGCGGACCTGCCCTACTGGGGCGATCAGGGACGCGTGCGTCAGATTCTCGTGAACCTGCTGACGAACGCCATCAAGTTCACCGACGACGGCGGCCTGATCACGATCAGTGGCGGCACCGCCGACAGCGTCAGCGGGGCGGTGCTCGAAGGCAACGGGCCGTGGGTTTACGCCCGTGTCGAAGACACCGGCCGCGGCATTCCGCCCGACCGTGTGCAGGCGATCTTCGAGCCGTTCCAGCAATCGGCGGTCGAAGACCAGCGGCACGGGACCGGTCTGGGCCTCTCGATCAGCCGGCAGCTCGCCCGGATGATGGGTGGCGATCTCGTGGCCGACAGCGAGGAAGGGCGAGGCTCACGTTTCACCCTCTGGCTACCCATCGCACCGTCAGAACCAGTGCCCCGCTGAGGGCGGCACGACGGAGATAGGTGTGGTCCTGATCCAGCTTCTCCTGCCGACCCGCGTCGACCACGGCGGCACGCCCGTGGGGGACCTTCTCCGCCAGACGCACGACGAGTTGCTGGAACGCTTCGGTGGGATCACGGCTTACGTGCAGTCGCCGGCCTCCGGTGTGTGGACGTCGCCGGACGGACACGTGGAACAGGATCGGGTCGTGATGGTCGAGGTCTTGACCGAGACATTCGACACCGCGTGGTGGCGCACGTATGCCGGCGTGCTGAGAGAGCGTTTCGCGCAGGACAGCATTCACGTTCGCGCCACGGACGTGCAGGTCCTCGACTCGTAGGTCAGCCAACCCGGCTAACAGAGAGACCAGTTTCCGGATCCGTCAGGCCTGGCGCAGAAGACTGCCGTGATCAGGCCGATGGAACCGCGTGCGCGCGTGTGGTCAGGCGTCGAACGGCCGGGACGACGAGGTGCGCCACGGCCCCGGCCATCCGTAGCGACGGCCAGCAACGAAGGCCTTCGCGGACCTGCGCGGCGGCGCTTCGCCACGAGCCGCGTTCGATCATCTCCTCCGCCAGCTCGATGGCGTAGAGAGCGTGGTAGCGACGGGCTCCGCGCGTGAGCGCGTCCCGTTCGGCCGCCGGCAGGTAGGTCTGGGCGATCTCGATCGCGTGACGCGCGTCGGCGATGTTGGCGCCCGTCTGCATCAGGCTGGACGTATCCGACTGATCGTGGAGCCGGTACACCGCCAGCGGCGCCGGCTCGTACCACACGGGGACGGCGATCGCGATGCGCTTCCACATATCCCAGTCGGCTGAGTGGAACAGCGCCGGATGAAAGCCGCCGAGGCGCTCGTAGCTATCGCGCTTCACGGCGATGGTCGGAAACCGGATGCGGTTGTCAATTGCCAGCCGGCCGATCAGATTCTCCTGAACCCCGGGCTGCTCCGACTCGAGCTCGGAAAAGTCGACCAGCGTACCGGCCGCGTCCACGTTCATGGAACGGCAGAACGCGGCCCCGATCTCCGGGTGCTCTCGGGCGGACCGCTGGAGAGTTCGATAGAACCCTTGAGCCACCATGTCATCGCCGTGCAGGATGTGCACCCACTCACCACGCGCGCGCTGGATGCACGTCGTGAAGTTGGCCTGGGGCCCGACGTTGGCAGGTTGCCGGAAATAGGACACTCGGCCCTGGCCGCAGGCCTCCACCACTGCCGCCGGGTCGGCGCGCGTCGAACAATCGTCGATCACCTCGATCTGCACCTCCTCCTCGAGCGGGAGCTGTGACAGGACGCTCGTCAGGGTCGCACGGAGGTAGTGCGCGCAGTTGTAGACGGGGATCATGATCGACCAGAACGGTCGTGGAGTCCCCGGCGGGACCGGCGCGATCCGCGGGTACGCGGCAGCATCCCCGCCGCGGGCCGGGCTCATCGCCCCTGGCTCCTGATTTCGTAGTCGATCGGCTTGAGCCGGTGGTTGTTGGACTTTTCGGCCGAGCAGGCCGTCAAGCCGACCAGCAGGTCGGTCTCGGCCCGGAACTCGATGTAATCGCCCGGCCGCGAGCGTGGCGGCAGGATGCGCAGGGATCCGTTCGCGCCGACTTCGACGTTCATGAAAATGTTGAAGGTCGTAGGGATGCCATCGAGCTGGATCCCGTACGGCGCCAGATTGGTGACCAGATTCTCGAGACAGCTCGGGTGATGCCCCTTGTGGTCGTACAACAGGGTGAAGGTTTCCGGGCTGCACGGCGTGTAGAGGAAGTCGTGCCGGCCCACGGTGTCGGCGGTGATCGTCAGCATCGCCCGGCTGCGGTGCGAATAGAGGACGTGCCCGGTCGTCAGGTACAGCGTGTCGTTGTAGTCGAACGTGCGTCCGGACGAGAGCCACGCCGGCGCCGACTCGCGTGTGAACGCCACGAGATCCGCGACCTGCTCACCTTCCGGATCGATGACCCGGAGGACGTCGCCCGCCGCGAGCTCGAACGCCGTGCCGGTCTGCGGGCTCAAACGCATCGCGTCACTCGTCCGATTCAGTATCGCGCAGTCGCGCGCGGCGATGGAACGGGCACTGCCAGGTGTCGCTAACGGCACGGCCGGAATACTGGGGCGCCTCGGACGCCGCGCCGAAGTCCCTGACCATCGGGTTCAACGACCCTTGCAGGGCGATGTCGCGGGCGCGGATGACATCCCGGAAGCGGCCGTACTTACCGTCGGCTCTGAGCCGATCGAACTGATCGTGCGGATTGAACACGAGCGTCGGAAAGGCGAAACGGCGCGACAGGCGTGAGCTGTGGGCGTGCAGCCCGACGATGAAGAACGACGTCCCGGCGAAGCTGAAGGCGAACCGTGGATCCGCCGGATCGTCATCGTAACCCGCCGCCCACGGACGGCTGTCGTGATCGGCCAGCTGTTGCAGCGTCGACCAGAGGAGCGCTTCGAAGTGCGCTTCGTCGGACGGCACCGGATCCACGAAGCTCGCCACGAACGCGGTCAGCGGCTGATCGCGCAGTTCGGGATCGGCGATGAACCGCGTCAAATCGCTCCCAACGGCGTCCGACGATGCTTGACTCCCGAGCCGATCGTACAGGCCGAACCGATACGCCTCGCGGCGGATCGCCGTGCGTCCGCCCACACACGAGAATCGTTCGTTCAGCGCCAGCGCGCGAAACGACTCGTGCACGAAGCGCGTGAGTGGTGACGGGGGGTCATCATCGAACGGGTGCGACAGCACACCCCCGTCCACGCGGCAGAAATTCCCTGTCGCGGACGCCGCCGGGTGACGGGTCAGGCTGTCCTGGTTGTCCACCCGTTGCTCCATTGCCCGGCCGCCTCTCGCGGTCGAGCCAGGGTCAGATGTTCGAACGCATCCGCCCAGACGACGGCAGCGAGGCCGTGCGAGAACCGGGTCTCCCAAGGCAGGTGATACGCCCCCGCGTCGAGCCACACCACCAAATCGCCCGGAGCGATCCCGGCGGGCCATGTCACGCGGCCCAGCCGGTCATCGGTCATGCAGGTCGGTCCGCAGACCGTGGTCTCGACCAGCCGCCCGGTCCGTGTTGGAAGCGCCAGCATGTGGTGGAGTCCGTTGTCCGCGTCGAGCGCGTGATTGGTTCGCCCTCCGTCGCAGATCAGATAGCGGCCGTCGGGACGATCCTTGGTGTCCAGCACGCGGACCACCAGGGCGGCCGAACCGCCGGTGATGTACGCGCCGTTCTCGATCCACAGCTCACGTAACGCGGGGAGCTGACGGGCAGCGCGGTCCAGGGCGGATGACAGATCGTCGAATGCAGCAGAGGGGCTGGATGCGTGGTGGATGCCGCCGCCGCAATCGAGATAGCGCGGCGTGAGTCCGAGCCGCTCGCACAACGACACCACGTACGCGACGGACTGCTGATATGCCGTGGGATGGCGAGCGATCTGCCCCAGATGGAAGTGCAGCCCCTCGACCGCAAGCCCTGCGCTCTGGAGGTAGCGTTGGGCTTCCATGATGTCGGCCTCGTTCATCCCGAACTGGCCGCCGTACCGTGTATCCCTCGCATCCCGTTCCGCCGGGACATGACAGCGGAGCCCGACGCGCCATCCCTGCTCGACAGCTTGGGGGAGGAGCTCGATCGTTTCGCGCAGCGAGTCGAAGTGCACCTGAAGACCTGGTGCGAGATAGCGCCCAAGCCAGCTGTGCTTCGCGACCCCGTTCACCAGCAGCTGCGCGGTCGGACAGTCGAGCCCGCGCACCGCGACGAACTCCGTTTCGCTGACCACCTCGACACCGCGTCCCGACCGGATCCATTCGCGCGCAAGTTGGGGAACCGGGTGCGTCTTGAACGAGAGCCATGAGCGGACCGGCAAGACGCCGATCGATCGCTCTTGTGTTTCCACCATGCGCTCGACGGGGAGCCAGCGCGACAGGTAGCACGGGGTCCCGAAGCGCGCCGCGGCCTGCTCCGCAAGCCGGCTCCACGCTACCAAGTCGAGCCGTTCACCAGCCTTCTCACGATTCGCTGTTCCCTGCAGTACCATCACGAACGCGCGCCGATGCCGCTGGTGCAACAGGGGTGCCACGGCACGTGATCTGCACCGTCGAGCGCCGTGCTGCCGGTCTCGTACGTGCTGCCCTTCCGCTCGGAGCGTGAGCCGCCCGACGAGTTCCTTCGATACGTGAATGCGCTGACCGACCACGTCGAAGTGGTGCTCGTGGATGGGTCGCCGCCGCCGGTGTTCGCAGCCATCAACGAGTGTCGTGATCGACGGGTTCGGCACGTCCGCCCCGACACCGATCTCGACGCGTTGGCCAACGGCAAGGTGCGCGGCGTGCTGACCGGCTTACGCGCTGCCGCGCACGATCGCATTGTCATTGCCGACGACGACGTGCGGTACTCGACGACCGCGCTGGCGTCGATCGTCGCGAGCCTGGACGACGCCGATGTCGTCAGGCCGCAGAACTATTTCGATCCCCTCCCCTGGCATGCGCTCCTCGACACCGCAAGGACGCTCATCAACCGGACGACCGGAGGCGATTGGCCGGGCACGCTCGCCGTGCGCCGCTCGGCGCTGATGCCGGAGGGCTACGATGGCAACGCTCTGTTCGAGAACCTGGAGCTCGTACGCACCGTCGAGACCGGCGGAGGCCGGGCGCGTTGCCGGTACGATCTGATGGTCCGCCGCCTGCCGCCGTCGACACGACACTTCTGGAATCAGCGGGTCCGCCAGGCGTACGACGAGTTCGCGCGTCCGTGGCGTCTGGCCACGGCGTTGGCGGTCATGCCGACCCTCGGCGCGCTGCTATCGACGCGGCGTCGCGGGGCTGCAGCGAGTGCGTTTCTGCTGATGCCCGTGCTGATCGCAGAGGTCGGCCGATGGCGAGATGGTGGACGTGCCGTGTTTCCGTGGCTCGCATCCGTCGCCGCACCGCTGTGGATGTTGGAGCGCGGACTCTGCGCCTGGGTCGCGCTCGGCGCGAGGGCCACGGTCGGAGGCGTCCGCTACAACGGCCGGGTAGTGGCGCTTGCCGCCAACTCACCCGCCGTGCTCACCACGCGATGGGCGGCCCGCCGATCGATGACGGCGCGGACTAGCACAGGTGCAGGTGGCTCGGTCGCGTGCTCACCTCAGTGATCCCCGGTTGACGCTGCCCGACGTCAGTTGAGTGGCGAGCCCGGTGCGTCCGGCGCCGCCTCTTCGTGCTCGGCGCGCTCGCACGCGACGAACTCGCGCAGGTCTGCCAGCACGCCCTTCACATTCAGCAGCTCGCAAATCGCTTCATTCTGCAACGCCCGAGACAGGTTGCCGAGCTCGCCGGCCAGCGCTCCCGAGCCGGCCCATGCGGCGCGCAACTCGGTGAAGAACCGGGTCGCGATGGTGTACGTCCCACATCCTCCGGAGCAAACCATGGTTCGTCCCGGAAGCTCTCCGCTGCTGTATTCCGTGGCGCTGGCCTGACACACCGGACACGAGCGGGTGCGGGTTCGAGCGGTGAACATGCCCCGGCAATCGCAAACGGACTGCCAGGCGCGAACCGCCTCGAACGACGGCGGGCGCGCGGAAAAGGTGTGCCCGGCTTCCGCGGGGGTGATGCGTGCTTCCTCGTGTGTGCACGCGTGCACCGCGGCACTCTCCCGGCGGAGTGAGGGTTCTTCCCGATGATCGGGTCGATGATTAGAAGCCCTGCGATGCAGAGATGGAGGGCCGGACGTGCTGAGCACGTCCGGCCGACGATTACTACTGTCCGATGTTCTGCGCCGCTTCTCCGGCGACGTCCTTCACTTTCTCGACGGCTTGGTGCGCCGCTTCCTGCGCACGCTCGACGAGCTGCTCCCGCGCTTCGCCCATGAACTGGTTCTCCGATTCCGTCTCCGGGATCGAGAGCCCGACGGCCGCGCCGGCGATCAGCGCCGCCGCCCCGAGCAGGAGCGGGTTCCGGTCGAGCATCGCCTCCGAGTACTCGCGCGCCTGCGTCGAGAACTCACTCACCTTCTGCTGAGCAGCCTCATATGACTCGCCGGCGACCTTCTGGGCGCGTTCCGCGGCATCGGAAACGGTGTCCTTGGCGCGATCGAACGAGCCCGACAACTGATCGCCGGTGGTTCCCTGATACCCCGACGTCTGGCGATACCCGCCCGGGTAGGCAGTCGTCCCGTCCGCGGGTCGTCGCCAGCTTGCGCCTCCAACCATGCGACGCGACGGCCGTGACTGCTCGCGCGCGCGCATCACCAGCATGCCCACGCCCAACCCGGCCATCGCCGCGGGGATCGGGTTGTCGCGAACGACCTCGATCACCCCGCCGTCGGCGCGCTGGCCCGTCCGGCCCTGCGCCTCCCAGTTCGTGGTCCGTGTCGCGTACCGCCGCGATGGGGTGCTGCTACCGTTGCGCATCAACAACCACGCCGCGCCCAGGCCGACGGCCACCGCCGGCCACGGATTGTCCTTCACGCGCTCGGCGATATCTCCGGCCGCTTCCATGGTCGAATCGGCCACACCGGAAGCCGTATCACTGACGTTATGAGCCATCTCTTTCACCTTTCCGACGGTGGCCTCGCGGACGCTATCCTTTGCCTGCTCCACGAGGTTCCGGGGACTGAGTCGTTCCTGAATCGCATCGATCGTCTCGGACATATCGTCCCGGGTCTGCTCGATCTGCATGCGGATTTGCTCGGGATTGTCGGCGGGCGTCGGCTCCAGCTCCGCGCCCGTCTCCACCGCCGAGGCTCGAACTGTCGCTTCGTCGCCGGGCGTGGTGGGGACGTTCATTTCAGCTGGCCTTTCGCCCATTGTGCGTTCTCCTTGAGTGTGTCGATGGTTTCGGCCGGCTTCAGCTGCTCGCCTTTGAAGCCGCTGATGCCCCGTTGAGTGAGCACGTAGCTGATGACGAGCAGCACGACGCCGACCAGAAGAGCCGAGGCCCACAGCGGCAGGCCGGCGCTGGCCAGAATGATGACCAGCGCGGCAATGAGGGTCAGGAGACCGGCATGGCCGAGCGCGCCGCCCACGCCGACCATGGCCGCACTGCGACCGAGCCGAGCGGCTTTTTCAGTCAGCTCGGTCTTGGCCAGCGCGACCTCTTGGCGGACCAGTGCCGCGGTCTCTCGAGAGAGCTCCGCGAAGAGCTCTCCGAGCGACCGTTCATCTTTGTGCGCGGTCATCGGTTATTGCTCCGAGCGGGAGCGTCGAGCCGTGCGCGGCCCGGACGTTCCGCGACGAACGTCACCCGACGCGGCGCCCACCGCATCGTCGGACTCCGACAGTCGAGTCGTATTGCCGAAACGCGGAGCGGGCGTGTCCCGCTGATCAGCCGTCCGGACGACGGGCGAAGGCGGTGGCGTGATGGCCATGCGCGGCGTGGGACTGGGATTGCCGCTATAACCGGCGGTCGCGGCCGAGGACGCCATCGGGTAGCGGCCGCGCCACGCCGCGTTCGGCTGACCGGTCCCGCGATCTGTCGACCGGGAGCTCTTCAAGAAGCGCGCGCCGAGGAGCCCGATCCCGAAACTCACCCCCAGAAACACCGCCGGCTGACGATGAGCGAAGCGCTCGACGTCGTCGAGGATTTCGCCCAGGTCCTTGTCGCGCATGCGCTCCGAGAATCGAACCACCTGATCCGCCGCGCTCTCGAGGTAGGTCGCGACTCCGCTCTGATCCTTGTCTCGCAGCTGCTGGCTGGTCTGGCGGGCCGCGTCGGCAAGTGACGTCAGTCCTTGAACAGCCCGGTCCTTCTGCCCGGCGAGACGGCTCGAGGCCTGCTCACGAAGCTGGTCGGCCAGTGACTGCCGGCTTTCTCCTGACGCGTGATGGCCGCCCTCTCCGGAGCTGGCTGCGTCCCGTGTGTTGTTGCCGAATTGCGTCTCTGAGTCCATATGCGTGCACCCTCTTGGAAGACTGTGAGTGCCACGCGTGCCACATGGCACGCGCGGAGCCGTCACAGACACAGGCAGCAAAGCGTGCGCCGACTCTCGTGAACGGGCCGCCAGGAGGATTCGATGAGACGCGGTATCGACCGCGAGAGGATGAGCCGATGTCGCAACCTACGGCGTATGGCGATGACTCGCGCCCGGCTGGAGATGTTGCAGACCTGGAAGCACGGCCGCTCGACTCCACGCGCTGCCGCCGCAGCGTTATGGAATCGAGGCGAGCATCGCGCGGTCGCCGACGGTCACGTGGTGGTGTGGTGAGCTTCAATCCACAGCCGCAACCCACAAGCCCCATCGACCGGCACGACGGCTGTGATAGGCCACCTGCTTACCATTGGGAGACCACGCGTACTCCTCAGCCGAGGCGTCGTCCAGCACCCGATGCATAGCGCCGGAATTGACGTCGAGCAGCCAGACTCCATCACGGAACACCTGGAACAAGATCTCATTGCCGGAGGGCGACACTGCCGGTGTCCGCACGAGGCGGGCGGCGCGCGGGCTCTCGTACACCTGTCGCAGCCCGTTTTCCAAGTCGAGGATGACGAGCGCCGTTTCGTGACTGTAGGCAATCCTTCGCCCGTCCGGGAACCACGAGGCTCCCCACGGCTGGCCGACGCGGTACGACGTCAGCCGTCGCAGATCGCCAGACGTGAGCGTGAGCTGCCACAGGTTCCATACCTGCGGCTGATCCGGCTCCGCCCTCACGAACACGAGACGACGGCCGTCAGGCGACCAGCTGGGCACGGCCGCATAACCAACCCCGCTCACCTTCCGAGATTCGCGTCCGTCGGGTCTGGCGACATACACCGCCCGCTTTCCGTCACGATCCGAGTCGAACGCGATCCACTCGCCGCCGGGCGACGGTCGCACATGGAAGTTGCGCGCGCCGTCGTCCAGCACCGGCGCCACTCGAACGACGCGTCCGCCGTCGTCCGTATCCGCGCGCATCAACGCGCTACCTCGACCTGATTCGCGCTGGAAATAAATCGCTTCACCGGTCGGCGAGAACGCCGGCGAGTACATGACGCCATCGCCGCCAAGGCCCTCGGCGGGATGTGCGGCTGTCAACCGCGTCGGTGGTTCGCTCGTCGCGGCAGGCTCGGCGGGGCTGTCCGCGGCCGTCGGGCGCTCATCCGGGCTGGGTGCCCGCGACGGAGCCGGGGCCGCCTCCGCTGTGGCGACGGGAGCACCGGTTTGAGCGGGCGGCTGAGCCGGCGGCTTGGATGGAAGAGCGGTCTTCGCAGCGGCATGACCCAGGGCTGTCAGTCGATCCGAGCTCACGATGCCTTGCGCCGGAGGTTCCACGCGAGGCGGAGACTGCGGCAGCGTTGCCGGGGCCGCGGGCGCAGCCCCGGACGTCGCGATCGCCGGGTGCTCGATGCGCACGGTCGTGGCGGAAGTCGCAGCCTCCGGGTGTTCGGCGGGCGTGGACGTCGTCCGGTACGGTCGTGGCGTATACGACCAGAGCGCCGCGCCGCAGAGCAGCGCCGCGCCGATTGCCAGCGCGGTGACTGTCGTCCGGGAGGATCGGCCACGAAGCGGCCCATTCGCTCTCGTTTGTAAACTCCGCCGCGGCCGTGGCGCGAGCAGCGGCCGTGCCGACACGCTGGGTTGCACAGCGGCAGTGACAGATACAGACGATGGACCTTGAGGTGTGCGCGCAACACTGGGCCACGTGACAGTCGCCCGCTGACCGGCCGGCGCAGCGGTCTGCGGTCCGCCGTCCTCTGGGGCAAACAGTTCCTCGTCCTTGTCGAACGTTGACGCGATGATCGCTATGCGGCCATCGGAGCCGGAGGCGGGCTCAGGTTCCGGAAGCGCGTCAGCGGAGGCAGGCTCCTCCAGCAACGGCATGACGGCATTGACGACCCAGTCAGGGTCGAGGCCCGCCGCGCGGGCATAGCGCACCAGCTGCGTTCGGCCGTATAGCGCGCGGGGCCAGCGGGACAACTCACCGCGCTCGAGTGCCTCGATCAGCGCCAAGGGAATCCGGCTGCGGAGAGCCACCTGCTCGAGCTCGATGCCGTTGGCGATCCGGGCGTCCCCAATTTCACCAAGTGTCCGCTCGGTGCCGCTTCGCGCCACGTGATGGTGCATGACCGTGAGAGGATGCGAGTCGCTTGCCATAGATTGCGAGTTGCGCGTAACGATTTCGTCCGGACCTCCGCGGGCCGACTGAGCTGCATTCCCTCCCGACCTGGGCGCTCCAAGAACGATACTGTTCCAGCAGGCAACGTGGTCCCCCGCGGTGGGGGGGTGATTAGCGCGTGGCCGCGGTGTTGCGGGCGTGGACAGGAGATGGCCTGTGGAGAGGACGCTGCGGTTTGGTGGCACGGACGCGACGCCGCTCCTGGCGGACCTCTACCTCCCGTCACGTCCCCCTCCGCACCCGCTGGTGCTCGCGGCGTCAGGTGGCGGCTGGATCCGAGGCGATCGTGCTTCACTCGCCCCATGGGGCAGATACCTCGCCAAGCGCGGCTTCGCCGTCGCGAGCGTTGACTACCGTCGGGCAACAGACGGGCCGGCCTTCCCGGGCAACGCGAAGGACATCGCCACTGCGCTCGCCTACTTCCACGCTGAAGGCGCCGCACATGGGGTTGATCCGAGTCGCGTTGCGCTGCTCGGCGTCTCCGCTGGCGCTCATCTCGGCGCGCTCGTGACGTTGTCCGACGCCTTCGACGCACCGCGGCCGCGCGCATTTGCGGGCATTTACGGGGTCTACGACCTGATGTCGCATTGGCAGGCTGACCTGCCGCGCAATACTGGTCCGGGTGTGGACAAGACCGAACGCATGATCGGCTGCACGCCGTTCGACGACCCGCAGCGTTTTCACGATGGATCTCCGCTGCGACAGATCACGTACGATCGCGCATTGCCGATCTTTCTCGCGTGGGGCCGTCGCGATCAGGACGTCGCGCCTGAGCAGTCCGCGTCGTTCGCGCGAGCCCTTCGCCAGGCGCGCTATCCCGTCACAGTTATGGAGCTGCCGGACGCGGCACACTTGTGGTTCTCAGAGCAGGACCCGGACGCAGAGGAGGGTCACTCGGTGCGGGTCGCGCCGGCCTTGGTGGAGTTCCTGCGTCAGACCCTGGCGCTTCCCGCATGAGCGGCGGCTTTGATCTCGTCATTGTCGGCTGTGGGCCGGTCGGCGCCTATGCCGCGAATCTGTTCGGGCGGGCCGGGCTGAAGACGCTGGTCCTCGAGCGCGAACAGTCGCCGTATTCGCTCCCGAGGGCGATCCATGTCGATCACGAAGTGATGCGGCTACTGGCCGACGTCGAGCTCCTCGAGCCGCTCGCTGACCGGCTGCGAGCGGCGGATGGCCATCTGCACATCGGCGCCGACCGCGGAGTCATCCGGCAGCTGACGAGTGCCGGGGCCCCACGACCTTTCGGCTATGCGAGCGACTACTTCTTCTTCCAGCCAGAACTGGAAGAGGCGCTCCGCACCGGTCTGCATCGTTATCCCAATGTCACCCTCCGTCTCGGTGTCGAGGTAGTGGGACTCGAGCAGCGTTCTAACGACGTCAGACTCTCGCTCGACGATGGCGGTACGGTGGCGACGCGCTGGGTGCTGGGGACCGACGGCGGCCGGAGCGCAGTCCGCAGCCTCCTCCGGATCCCGCTCGACGATCTCCGATTCGAGGAACCCTGGCTGGTCGTGGACGCGGAGGTCGAAGGACCGATCGTGTTCCCCGACTTCTCTGGTGTGGGTGCTGGCACCGATCTCCAGAAGGTGTCGGTGATGCTCTGCGATCCCGCGCGGCCGATGACAATCGTGCCCGGTCGCGGCACGCACCGGCGCTGGGAATTCATGCTCCTGCCCGGCGAAGAGGACGCCCGAATGGCGGAACCGGACGTCGTCCGCACGCTGATCGCGCCCTGGATCGGAGACGCGCCGCATTCCATCATCCGCGCGGCAACGTATCGGTTCCACGGTCTGGTCGCCACCAGCTGGATGAAAGACCGCTGCTTCCTGGCCGGTGACGCCGCGCACCAGACGCCTCCGTTCTTCGGTCAGGGGCTTTGTCATGGCCTGCGCGACGCGGCCAATCTTGCCTGGAAGCTGGCGCTGGTGCACTCCGGCCAGGCGGGCTCGAGCCTGCTGGACACGTATCAGGTGGAACGCGAGCCGCAGGTGCGTCAGGTGATCGCGAAGGCGATCGAGGCAGGGCGGTACATCTGCCTGCTCGATCCCGCACAGGCGGCCGCTCGTGACGCAAGGGTGCGCCGCATGAAGGACATCGAAACCGCGGGAGACCTGATCGGCCCGATTGCGTCAGCCATCGTTTCCACAGACGGCGGCGAACGGTTCATCAATCCGCCGGTGAATGGCGGACATGTTCTGCTCGATTCGGCCACCGGCCGCGGCTGGCGGTTGCTCACCCGTCAGGACCTTACGCTCACAGGTGACGCGTCCGAAGTGCTGCGGGTTCTCGGATGCAAACAGCTGCGACTCGGCCGGGACCTTGACGACACCGAGGGCTACCTGGAGGCCTGGTGCGACGCGAAGCAGGTGGAGGCGGTGATCGTCCGTCCTGATTTCTACGTGGCAGCCGCGGAAAGCGACGCTCACAAGTTGTCAGCACAGATCGTGCGCATGGGCGCGGCGATGGATCTGTCTGCGACGGGCCATCTTGCTCGGACCGGCCGACACATCCTGTCATGAGCACACCATTCCCGATTACCGGTTTACGCAGCGTCGAGTTGCGCATCCCCGACGTTGACCTCGGTGCGGTCTTCTACACGTCGGTCTGGGGACTCGTGGAGGCCGCGCGTCGTGACGACGTGGTGTGGCTGCGAGGGACGGGCAACGATGGTCATGTGCTCCGGCTGGAGCGCGGACCATCAGCCGCGGTCGTGTCGATCACATTACGCGCCGCGAGTGAGACCGACCTGGCTGGCCTGCGCCATCGCATGATCGCCGCCGGGGCGACACTTGAGGCGGACATCGCGCACTCAGATGAACAGGGCGGGGGTGTTGCGCTTTCCATGCGCGATGAGGCGGGGCGCGTCTTCCGAGTGGTCCAGGGCGACGCGACCGTGGCCACCCTTGCTGATGACAGCAGCCGGCCTGGACGGCTGGCGCACGTCAACATCAACACATCTGATATCGAGCGCGATATCCGCTTTCTCGTGAACGGCCTCGGGTTCCGCCTGACGGACCGATCCGCGGCAATGGCATTCCTGCGGACGAACGATGACCATCACTCGATTGTCCTGGCCAAGGCCACTTGCGACACGCTCAACCATGTGGCCTTCAACCACGAGTGCTGGGAAGACGTCATGAAGGCGTCGGGCCGCATGCGCGACGCTCGTTTCCCGATCGGGTGGGGGCCGGGCCGGCACGGACCGGGCAACAACGTCTTCATGTACTTCGTCGATCCATTCGGCATTGTCATCGAACACACCGCTGAAGTCTCGCAGGTCGACGACAGCTATCGTGTCGGCGGTCCCGAGGATTGGGTGTGGCCCCAGGGTCGCATTGATCAGTGGGGCATCGCCCCACCGAAAACGGACGACTGCAAGGCCGCTCAGCTCGCGATTCCGTTTCTCTGATACCTATACGCGTGAGGATGAGGACATGCTGGACACCCGCACGCCGGCGACGGCGCCCGGAAAGACCGTTCCCTACGTCCTGAGGGCCGGGGACGGCCGATGCTTGTACGTCGCAGGTCAGTTGATCCGGCTGCTCGCGGGCACGGAGGACACCGCAGGTGGATTCGGGGCGGTCGTCTGCGATGCCACGCAGGATCGGCAGCCGATTCCCTTGCACTATCACGCCAGGGAACACGACACGTGGTTCTGCACTCGCGGCCGTCTGCGGATTTGGTATCAGTCCGAATCGCGCGTCCTCACCCCGGGCGACTTCGCCTACGTCAAGCCCGAGGACGTGCATTCCTACCAATCGGTCGCGCCGCGCACGCAGTTCTTTGGCGTGGTGGCCCCTGGCGGGTGGGAAGGTTTCTTCAGGGAGGCGGGCGAGGAATGGTCACATCCCGGATTACCCGCGGCGAATCACCCCTTCGACTTCTCGCGCCTGGGCCGGAGCATGGCGGTGTATCGCGTCATGCGCGCGGAGCAGGCCACCTTCGCGGACGTGTCGAATGGAGACGCGACCGATCGGGTCATCCCCAGCACGGCTTCGTCGTACGTGCTTCAGGCCGGTCATGGGATTCGATCGATTCTGAACGGGCACCTGTCGACGACGGTCCTCACTCGAGACGTCAGCGACAACCGGCTTGATATGCGGACGATCGAGGCCGGACGCGGCGCCCAGATGCCGCCCGTTCGGCACCGCGACACGCACGTCATGCTCTACGTGGTGGAAGGCGTGCTGCAGCTCACGCTCGACGGAACGGCGCATGTCCTCACGTCTGGCGACTGCGCGAATATCCCTGCCGGCGTGGGCTATGCGACCGAGGTTCAGAGCGGCCAGGCCCTGTGGCTCCTCACCGGAGCGAACGGCGCGGGGCTGACGTTCTGGGACACCGCAGGAACGCCAGCGCCCGAGTTCACGTTCCCCAATGAGGCTGACCTTCCCGCCTGCGCGGCCGCACTCCGCGGCGGCGGCTGCGTAGACGTCACACTCGTGGACTGAGTAGCGACAGTCCCGCCGTCGCATGAGTGCGTCGTCCGGACGGTGGCCCGCGTCCTGGACCCACCTCGCGCGTGTTCGCTTACGTGGCTGCCGAATCCGGCGTGTACGCGTCGTTGATCGCCGCGCTGTTGCAGAATTCCTGGAAGCGGATCACCTTGCCGTTCCGGAGCGTGAACACCATCGCGAAATCAGACTTGAAGCTCTTCTTCACGGGCGTCGTCGCGGCGTAGTGGCCCAGCACCACGACTTTGTCGGCCGCGGCGAGGAACTCTTTCGGCTCGAACTCGTTGAAGTGCACGTGCTCAGCAACCTGTTTGAAAAACTCGTCGACCGCAGCCTTCCCCCGCCGCTCTCCTGACGTGGGCACGTGCGACGCGGTGCCGTAGACGCCGACCCAGACGATGTCGTCGGCGACATGGGTCATGAGGGTCGGAATGTCGTTCCGGCCGAATGCGGCATACGCGTCCTGCACGACTTTGGTGTTCTCTGCTTCCTGCATGATGTCGTCCTCCTTGTTTCGGCCCTCAGCATTTCGCTGCGACAATACGCTTAAATCGGCCGGAACGCAGCCGCTTTCCGCTGAGTCCATCCGGACGCTTCCGCTACGAGATCCGTGGGGGAAAGACCAGGGCCGGTGGACAACCCCGCCCCCCGACAGGACACGCGTTCGCAGGCTGCCGTGGGCAAACAGGTGTGGGAGCCTGATGGCCAGGCAGCGTCCGAACGCGGTGTTCACACCGGGGCGAGCGCCAGGGCGTGGCTGCATGTTCGTGCGGGCTGCAGCTCAGGATCTCGCGGCCGCTGAAAAGGCCGCGCCCACATGTGAAGTGGCCGCTGGAAGATGCCACAGTCACGAGCGTCTTCCACATCTGCGATGTGCCACTTGCGATGCAGGATGCGTTTTCAGCATCGTGCACGAGCGCCCGTTCGGCAGCGGATTACGCCAGGCCTGCCCCTATACTTGACACTCCACGTCGCTATGTCCCGCATCGAAGCTGTCTACCGTATTCGCGCCCCGAGAGCCGAGATTGGGAGTATCGCGCAGGCCATCGCGCTGGAGCAGAGCGTCGAGGTACCGGCGGACGCGGTGCGTGACGCCTACGTCGCCTCCGAGGTCGTGGGGCGCGTCGGCGCCGTGACCGAGCGCGCGCCCGACCTGTTCGACGTCCACATCGGACTGGCCGAGGTCACGGCGGGTGGCGACGTGGCGCAAACCGTGAACATGCTCTTTGGCAACAGCTCGCTCCACCCACATGTCGAGCTCGTCGACGCGACCTTCCCGGACGCGCTTGCCGTGCGGTTCGGAGGCCCGCGCCACGGTGTCGCGGGCCTGCGCGCGCTGCTTGGGGTCAGCGACCGACCGCTGACCTGCGCCGCGCTCAAGCCGCAGGGCCTGGCGCCCGCCCAACTCGCGGAGCTCTGCGCGACGTTCGCGCGTGGCGGGATCGACATCATCAAGGACGACCATGGGCTCGCCGACCAGTCCTACTCGCCGTTCGCGGAGCGCGCGCGTGTGTGTCAGCGTGCGATCGAACGCGTGTCGCGCGAGACGGGCCGGCGCGTGCTTTACGCCCCCAGCCTGGTCGGTGGCCCGAGGGCCCTGATCGAGCGGGCGAAGATCGTTCGCGAGGAGGGGATCGGCATCGTGCTGCTCGCGCCGACGCTGATAGGCATGCCGGTGTTCCATGAGCTCGTACGCGAGCACCTCGATGTGCCGGTGCTCGCGCATCCCGCGTACGCGGGGGCGACGCGTGTGGCCCCGAATCTCCTGCTCGGCACGATCTTTCGGATGCTCGGCGCGGATGCGATCATCTATCCGAACTACGGGGGGCGCTTCTCATACTCCGAGGCGCTGTGCCGCGATCTCGCCGACGCGATGCGCGGCCCGCTTCATGCGATGCCGCCCGCGCTGCCTGTCCCTGCCGGAGGCATGACGGTCGAGCGTGTCCCCGAGTTGAAACGCTTCTACGGCCGCGACGTGATGCTGCTCATCGGGGGCTCGCTGCTCGTCGCCGACGACCTGCTGGAGCGGTCTCGGGCATTCGCGACCGCCGTGGCCTCGGGAGGACATGATGGCGATTGAGCCGATTCGACCGCAGACGACCGACAGCCGGTGGACCGGCGTGGACGAAACACCCTACAAGGCCGAGGGCACGGCGTCATTCCGTGGCATCACCCGCCAGCTGCTGTTCCAGGATTCGGCGCTCGCCTGCGAGCTTCGCTATTTCGAGATGGAGCCGGGCGGATACTCGACCCTGGAGCGGCACGAGCATGCCCATGCGGTGATGATTCAACGTGGGGCGGGTCGGGTGCTGGTCGGTGACCGCGTCTACGATGTGCGCGAGCACGACCTCGTGCACATCCCGGCGCTGACGTGGCACCAGTTCCGCGCGCCCGAGGACGCGCCGTTCGGCTTTTTGTGCATGGTCAACGCCGCACGCGACCGGCCGCAGCTTCCCGCCGCGACCGATCTCGAGGCACTGCGCCGCGATCCGGCGATCGCGGCGTTCATACGCGTATAGAACCAGAAGCGGCGCGGACTCGTTGATGGCGATTGGAGCGCTGTGTAATCCGAACGCGCTGCCTACTCGGAGACGATGCCGGTCATCTCGCCGGTCACGGCAAAGAAGACCAACTCACCCGGTACGACCGGCGCCACCGTCATGGTCAAGGTCACCTTGCCGCCATCTTCAGCCGCGTTCTGGAAGCGCCCCGTTCCACCGACCACCTCGTACATCCTGATACAGAGAGCGTGGCCGGCATTGAAGTCGACGCAATCGCTTCCTCCGGTGAGACGCAGCCGCAACAGACTTCCATCGGAACTCCGCAGCACGCCCATGCCGGCCGCAATCGGGAAGAGGAATCGCAGGTGCGTCGTCGGATGGCGCACCTGCGACGCGTATGCGGTCGACGCGACTATGAAGTGCAGCGCGCGGCGTTGCCGACGCAGGGGATGGATCGCAGGAACTCGTACACCGCCTTCAGATCGCGGTCGGTCATGTGTGAGTACACCGGCCACGGCATGACCTGCAGAAGCGGCGAAAT
>Ga0207701_10000168_pt1 | contig 62941 bp, 76 predicted proteins | sample KBSSwiSSwithPhiX_FD_184294 | JGI IMG/M metagenome (GOLD analysis project Ga0207701, IMG submission 184294) | Switchgrass rhizosphere bulk soil microbial communities from Kellogg Biological Station, Michigan, USA, with PhiX - S5 (SPAdes) (version 2) | ecosystem: Environmental > Terrestrial >... | reverse complement strand
ACGCGAGTATAGCGACGAGCAATCGTTCGCAGTCTTCATTTTTAATGCCGAGATCGAACATAACCCGTCGCACCTCAACGAACGCCTCAACGCGTGTCATTGGATTGCCTCCCAATTAAATCGCCAACAACGTTTATAGCCCAAAAACGGCAGGAACGCTAGACGAATTGATAATCACTATTATTCTCACCATTATTACTCCGGGAGTAATGCAGTCCCCGACGGGTTTTTGTCGTTGGATTGCGGCGCAGCCGATTTATTTCTGGGATCATTAGCCCCGACGGGCGTTTGTTTGTGTCCGAGTTTGCATTTATTCTGGAACGGTTCCTATTCCATAATACCTAGATAATCTCACTAAATCATTGAATAGACAGAATAATAATAATAATAATATATTTATAATAATAATGATCCCAATTATCCCAATTATCCCAGTAGTTTTCGGACAACACACCCTTGCTACGCGTGCGCCCCTCGTTGGATTGTGACCTGGGAGTGAGAGCAGGCCCTCTTAATTTGCGCTGGATGGAATGGTTTCATTGGAACGATTAGTAACGCATTGAATTGATTGCGCTTTTTATTTGCTAAACTATCCACGTCTATAATCATTCCAATTATGGCAGCCGAAAAATCATTTATCGTCGCGTTTGCGGTTCTAAATCCGTATTGTCGGCTGTTTTTCGCGCTTGACGCTCACTCGCTTCGGAGCTACAAAAAATTTGTAAAGACTGAATCGGGGCCAAAGGTCATGCGAAAAGAGCAGTTTACCATTCGCCTTCCGCAGCCTATTGCGGCCCTAATTTTCGATTTCATGGCGAAATACGGCATAAACATGTCGACGGCGCTCGTCATGATGATCGTTCAATGGGACGAACTGGTCAATAAACCCGCTACCGCGACGCCGCAGTCGGCAGCAAAGCCCAAAGGCAAGGAATTGCCCCCGGTCAAGGTTTGGGATGGCGATCCCTACCAAGACCCCGATTATTTTCCGCCTGAACAGCGCGCCGGATTGTATCGCGCTGAGCAGTGGTCGCCCAAGCGGATTCGCGAGCACGAGAACTTGGTGATGCGCAAATGGCCGCAAGCCGAGACCGTGTATGAGGCGGGGTTGGTACGCGAGGAATAGAGCTGAATTGAATGAATAAAGCCGAAGCCTACCGCCGAGTCCGCGCCCAAAGTCGGCAGTCGTCGCCCCGACACCACGATGCGCACGTCTGGTGCTGGATTTACCACAACTTGTTTAGCTCGGGTAGAAAATAGCACCTATCCAGGTTATTGGCCGGTCGTCGAGTTGGCGTCTGGCCAATTTCATAATATTTGTTCTGTAATCCATCATTTTATACTTGACAAATCGTACAAAGTATGCTATAATGCAAATAAAAATGGTCGAGCGTCCCAAAGGGGTCGATCCCTGGCAAACCCGTCTTACCGGCGGCAGGGATTACTCCGGGAGTAATTTGAGGAACCCGTCGAGAATAGTCTCGGCGGTTACACTAGAGTAGGTGACACAATGGTTACGATCTGGTTCAGGTTCTATGGCATTCACAAGATCGACATCGAAGGCATCGTCGAAGCCTGCATGGCATGGGACGCGCTATCATCGCAATTCAGCATGATGTCGTCGCGCCCATGTGACGGCGTCGCCTGCACCCACGAGTGCTGTGTTAGTATCGGTGACGACATGATCATCACCGACACCAACGGTGTCGTGACTGTCATCAAGCCGGAATGCGGCGAGAGCTGGTGACACTAAACCGACTGTCACTGCCGGTCACATGACCGGCAGTGACACTCATATACGGAGCTTGTGACACATGCTGACCGATGATGACATCACTACCATAGCGCAGGCGATAGAGCGCCTGCTAATGCAGTACGACGTACACTTCACCACTGACCGCTTCAACGCGCTGCACGACTTCGTGTCCGAGTTGGTCACTAGCATTATGGAGAACGGACAATGACACCCAAGCATGAGCCCAAGCCCATCATCGTGGGTGGCGTAGTGATACACCCAAGTGTCACCATCGAGCGCGTGATCGACGCCGTCCATCGGGAGATGGAGACCCTCGACAACCCCGGCTTCTGCATCGCCTGCGGTGAAGAAGCCGACGGCTGCGAGCCGGACGCGTCGTGTTACCGCTGCGATTACTGCGATGAGAAAGCAGTCTACGGCGCCGCCGAACTGCTGCTGTACATAGGCTAGTGTTACTTCGGGAGTAATCAACATGGAAGAAGTTGTTGTGACAATAATCTGCGTCGGCTTCGGCGTCGTCATTGGCGTGTGGTTAAAGACCGTTTGGGTAGACGGCGGCCGTCAAAACTATGAGTCCGCCGTCAGCGACTTAAAAGACGCGCGGCGCTGGCATCCCGCCGGGAGCGACGACGCTTGGCGGGTAGAAGACGCCGAGCGATATCTGGCCGAAGCCAAGTCGGCACTTGGCTACAAGCTGTGGTGCTGGCTGAATTAATACAACGAGGGCGGATACCATAGAACCCGCCAGGAGACCCGCCAGATGCCAGACAACGATCCGGGCCTATCCGGCCCGGCCATGACGATAACCTCGTCTGACGGCTCCCACGCAGCTTCCCTGACGCCATCTCCCGACGGGGATGGCGTTTGGGTGGTCATCCAGCGCGTCGTACCGCCCACCACCCGGATCGGGGCGTGGTTCCTGCGCTGCCCCTTCCACCTCGCGTGCACCAGCGTGCACGACCTCGTCTACCCACTGACCACGGAACACGAGTCGAGGCTCGCTTACGACCCCGACCTCCGGCGAGTGGTGTACTCCCGGAGTAACCCAAGTAACCGTAAGGATTGACACATATGAACACTACCAAATCACGTCGCATTCAGACCCTCGACGGGCTGCCGGTGTATGACGCCACCGAACCATTGTGGATCGAAGTAATCAAGGAAGACGTCAAGCCCAACCGTCGCAAGGACCCCGAACGCTGCGCGTTGGCCGCCGCCTGCACCCGCTCCCTCCACGTCGAGGCGCGGGCCTATCTGTCACGCCTGTACATCCGTCATGACGACCACTGGCTGCGCTACCAATTGCCGGAGGTAGTGCGCCAGGAGTTGTCGGCTTTTGATCGCGGCGGCGGGTTCTCGGAAGGCACCTACCGCGTTACGCCGCTGACCCCCAAGGCCCGGTCGGGTGGCCCATTACAGGGTGGCAAGGGCAAACGCACCACTGGCACCGCAGCGCCGCGCCAGACCCACCGCGTGGTTCATGGAGTGCGCTCCCACTCGCCCCTGATAGGCGGTGCCATCGAGTATAAGCCCACCAAGCCCGCCAAGCCCGCTAAGGAGTGACACCATGAGCGCTAAGGGTGAAGACCCTTCTGACATCGTCGGCCGCCTCCGAGCCCACATGAAGATGAGCCGGACAATCCACGCACCCGTCGAGCAGATACCGGCCAAAGTTGTCGCTGTTATAGAACTGATTAACCCCTGGCTGGTCCTAAACACCACTCCGCGCGAAGCCGGCATCGTGATGGCCGTGGTCTACGCATATTACGCCGCCATACTGACCCGTGACACCGGCGGCGATGCGGAGTTAGCCGTGCAGCAAGCGCACGACCTGCTCGACGCCGCCATCACCATCGTCAGCGACCTCGCTTCCACTAACCCCTAATGGATGACACACAAATGACTGGACAAGATACTTGCCTGCGAGGCCATAATATTGAGCACGTCGGTCGCTACAAAGGCGGCCAGTGTCGCGAGTGCGAGCGCGCGCGGGTGCGCTTATGGAAACACAACAACCGCGACCATGTGCTGCGCGAAGACGCCGCGAGGCGCGCTGCGTACCGTCAAGTCTTCGGTGTCGCGTATGTGCCGAACAATCGAAAGGAACCTCAATGAAGACCTCTGGTTCGGGCGCTATCCATAAACCCAAACAAGCCATCAGCAACATACGCGGCACTCCTGCCGCGTATGACACTGTCAGCGTGTTCGAGAATGGCGGGTACCAGACCTATATCGTCACCCACTGCATCGAGTGCGGCGAGGAAACCCGCGTGCACTGGAACACCGGCGGGGCCGACCCGCGTTTTGTCGACAAGAAGATGCGCGGGCTGGGCTGGCACTACGACGCGTTCAAACCCAAAGCGTGCGTTTGCCCCACCTGTGTCACCGGCAAGAAAACATTCCAGCGCGTCGACCCGTCCACTGTCGAGGTGACCGACAGTCCGGACGGCATTGAGATCGTGTTTACGCTACCCTCGGAGGAAACCATGGCAAAGACGGCCAATAGCTTCGTGCCCACCACGATGCCCAGCACCAGCACAGCGGTGCTCGCGGCGGCGCAGGCCCAATCCGACGCCGACGACACCGTCGGTCGCACCACGCTGACCGCCAACGAGAAGGCGCGGATGCGCCGGCTTCTGGACATTCACTTCGATGACCAGCTCGGCAGGTATATCGACAACTATGACGATGAGCGCGTAGCCAAGGAGACCAATATTCCGAGAAAATATGTCACCGAGTACCGGGAACTGGCCTATGGGCCCCTCAAAGCCGACCCGGCTGTCGAGGCAGTCAAGGCGGAGGTGGCGGCGCTTCGTAAAGAATTAAGCAACCTTAATGACATCGTCGAGGATGCGCGGGCGCAATTCGTCCGTCTCAACGGTCGCGTAGTCAACGTGGAAGCGAAGGCGAAGAAACTGCCGTAACCCTTTCATAAGGACGGTGGATTTATTCCACCGTCCATATTTTTTTGTTGATTTGATCTATAGGTTATGTTATAATGTTTTCTTTAACAACGTGGTGAGGTGAGCAGGCCAAAAAACGTTACTCCCGGAGTAAGCGAAGCTACTGCGCCCGGTAGGGCGCTGTATAATATAAACTATCAACGGATGGAGCTATCAATGACACCAGTACGCAGTCACCTGATCCACCAGTTGCGCGCCGACATCCGCGTCGCTACTGGCCGACACTATAACATCGACTGGGAAGGTATCGACGAGCTGTCGCTACGTGAGATGATGCGGCTCCTGATCGACCTCAAATTCGAGCACCAGCGCGCGCTCAACAACGAGCGGATGCGGGCGCGCAGAACCCCTTGGCTGGTTAAGTGACATGGCACTCGGTCCCGGCAAATATGACGACGCCTGCACAGTTGTGCGTGAGATGACTAACGCAGACTGCGTAATGGTCGTCGTTCTCGGCGGCGATAAAGGCAACGGCTTTTCGGTGCAGACTGTCGACCCTAGCGTTGTCGACATTCTCTCCGATCTGCTGGAACACATGGCGAAGCAGCTTCGTGAAAAATAAGGGGACACGGATGGATCTCATACGGGCTAAAGACTTCTTGTTACAGACCCACCTCGCGGCGCTCTCACGACGAGAGCGCCCCAATTCCTATCAGCTCAATTCCAGCCCAGGCGTCGGCAAGTCCGACAGCCAGTTCCAGTATGTCGAGATGCTGGCAACTACCCTGAACCAGCCCATTGGCCTCGTCGTCTTTATGCTGGCGACGATCACGAGTCCGGACGTTCGCGGATTCATGATTCCCATCAAGAATCCCGACGGGCCAGTGCCGATCACCGTCTTCTCGACGCCGCCGTGGATGCCGGGGCCGCAGAATACGTGGGTGTGCGAACCCACGGGCAATCCTGACATGCCTGTACGCTGGCATGAAGCCGGTACAGCGACCTCATGGACGGGGCCATTGCCCGAAGTGGGCGTCTTATTCCTCGACGAGTGGGGGCAAGCCGACGACGACGTGAAAAAGCCGTCTGCAGAACTCCTGTTGCACGGCCGCGTCGGCAACTGGGTACTGCCCAAAACTTACCGGGTAATATCTGCAAGCAACCGCACCAGTGATCGGTCGGGGGTATTACGCGAGCTGATGTTCATCATCAACCGTCGTGGATTATTAAACATCGAGGGGCGGTTAAACCCCTGGCTGATCTGGGTGGAGACGCAGCGCGATAACCTGCGCCCGCATTACCTCACCGTCAGCTTTGCCCAGCAGCATCCTGGCGTGGTCTTTAGGGACACCGTGCCGGAAGGCTACGACCAGTTCGCCACCCCGCGCTCATTATGCCTGATGGACAAGGACCTGCGAGCTATCCGCTCGCAGGAACAAGTCGATAAAGGCGAGTTGCTCGATCTCGACGATCCGCTAGCGCACGAGATGGTCGCGGCCTGGATCGGCACCGGTGCGGCAGGACAATATCTGGCACACCTCAAATACGCCGACCAGATGCCGGACATCGAGGACATTATTAAAGCCCCGATGGTCGCTAAGTTACCAGCCGGCCAAGACGGGCAGATGGTCGCGACGTTCAAATTGGTCGAGCACATCGCGCAGCACAATGCCGGCGCGTTCCTGCGCTACATCGGCCGCATGCACCAGGACATGGGCGTCTTTGCGGTGAACACGATCTGCCGGGACGACAGGCGGGCCAAGTTCGTCTTCCCATTGCCTGAGTACCGGGACTTCCAGCGCAAGAACAAACAGGTCTTATTCGCAGCCCATAGCTAGGAGGTGGAATGTAACCTGACGAAATCTAATCGGATGGAAACCAATGGAGAAAAATATGGCTACGAGTAATATCGCGTTGCTTCACAATTTCGTACAGCCGATGCCGGCAACGGCAAAGGATATGCAAGACGTGATGAAAAGGGATCACGTGTTGCTCGACGAAGTGGATGTGATCCACGTCATACTGTACGACACGGACCCGGCGTACCGGCTGTTGTTGGCGGCCATCGACCGGGGCTCGTCCGTTAGCGGGGCGACGACTACGGATGACGTCCTCGCAGCCTTAAAGATCAAGGCTTATGCCCACGAGCACGGCGGGTTCCCGCTCGTGGAAGCGGCTCGCGAGCACCAGTTGATGTTACTGATGCGGCGGGTCGCTAAGAAGTACAATATCAGCCGTAAGCAGCGCAAGGAGGCAGCGCTCGCCCGCTACTTCCTGTCGCAGACGCCCACTAACAACACCTAAATAAAACTAGGGCGGCGGCTAATGCCGCCGCCCGCTTTACTCGGAGGAATTGACATGTCCGATAACGTTACGTCCATGCCGTCGCGCCGCGACCGGCTGGCAGTCGAGATCAAGTCGTGGCTGACCAAAGAGGCCGCCAACGCCAAGGAGTGGGTCGAGATCAAGATGGGATTGTGCATAGCTCTCGCTGCAGCTCGTGCCGACTTCCCGGCGCATATCGAGTTCGGTAAGTGGTGCGAAGCTAACGGATTCGGCAATAAGATTTTAAACCGCACAGTTAAAGCTAATGCTATTGCGATGGGTCGCGATCCCGTTGCATTACGAAAGTGTTTAGAAGCAACGGACCGGCGGTCATTAGAGACAATTTACCTTCACGAGTTCAGTCGTTATCAGAGCGCTCTGATAACGCCGACAGTGACACCTTCTCCAAAGCCTGCGGTGGCGCCGCCGGTAGCGCCGCAATCCGCACCGGCACCGGCACCAGCACCTACGCCGCAGCCTACGCCAACTCAGCCTGCACCGCCGCCACCTGTGACAGCACCTGCGCTGTCGCCTTCAGCCAAAGAGCGCTTTGACGCCGCATTGCGCGCTGCCACTAAGAAGATTCGCGAGGAGTTGCGCGTCGAGTTGTATGACGAAATTAAAGCCAAGGTAAGCGCAGAGTTCGATATACGCATCAAATACTTCAACGATAAGATCGCACGGGCGGATCGTATCCTCACTAGCCATAAGGGAGTTATGAGCCGAGCCGACTACCGCAAAATCTTGGCGTGTCTACATCCCGATCACAACAAGTTCGCGTCTGCTGCCGAAGCGTTGCAGTTGTTCAGCTCGCTCGAAAAGGTTCTAGTTAAACAGGATGAGCCTGCCATCACAATGCCAGGACCGCCGATGCCAAAAAATGCGGAAGAGATGATGCAATGGCGTAAAGAGCGTGAACGCAAATCCAAATAGCGTTCTTACGTACGTACGTAAGACTCCAAAGCCGCCGCCGGTGCCAGACTTGTGACCTGACACCGGTCGGCGGCCCCGTTGGCGGCTAACCCTCACGGGTCGCTGCGATCTTACTCCGGGAGTAACCACAAAGGAAACTATTATGGATACGATGAACGTAACTGAGACCGACCTTGGCAAAGCCTTGCAGGAAGCCGCGATGCTGGCCCACATGAAAATCAGCGTGTGGGACAGCGTCAAGACCGACCGCAAGGTCATGGAGGACGTGAAGCACCTCCACAATGCTAAAGGCAATGTTGGCCATCTCCAGAAGAACACATTGGCCGGTGTCGACCAGCCCTTAAAGGCTGCCCGGTCGGCGTTCGCTGCGGTGCGGGTGCGTCACTACGAGCTGACATTGTCGTGGGCCAGCGATCCCCTGTCGGACCGCAAGACCGGCCCGCGCCTCCTCACCCACTCGCTGTTGGGACGATATCTCACCGAGATCGGGCAGTTGGAGCGGGTGGCCAACGACGCGCTCGAAGAGTTCTTGCCCAAGTACCCGCAGATGATCCGAGACGCGCAGCCGAACCTCGGCGGCATGTTTGTCGCCAGTGACTACCCTAGCCCAGAGGAAGTCCGCTCGAAGTTCCGCATCTACAAAGACCTGGAGCCGATAGCCGACGGCACCTGCTTTCGCGGATTACCCGCTGGCATGATCGAACGCTTGTCATTTCATCTGAACAAGCGCCGGGAAAACCAGATGGCGGACGCCACCCGCCAGATGTGGACAGAAGCCCGTGAGCGCATCGAGCACCTGATCGGCCGGCTCGCAGAAGAGGACACCCGCTTTAAGGAGGCGAGTGTGGGCGCGGTACGCGAACTGGTGACGCTATTGCCGGGGTGGAACCTGGGCAAAGACGAAAGGGTGGATGAGATCGCGCAGGAGATTAAGAACATGCTCGCTGGCATCGACGCATCGGACTTGCGCAAAAACGCCGCTACCCGAGTATCTGTCGTCGAGGATGCGCGTCGTATCACCGACCGAATGACTCAATGGGGGCTGTGATGGCTAGTTTACCTGCTGTCGTCCAAGAGATCGACAGCCTCTTTAAGGAGGGCTACGCCGCAGCCAACCCAAATCTCGTCGGGCTGATCGTGCTCGCCGATGCGGTGCACACGCTGGCTAATCGCCTGATGATCGAAGGGCCGATGGGAGGTGACACTAACGTCATCCAGAATATCGCCGATGCGATGCAAGACTTGAAGTCGGCAGTCAACGAGATCGCCTCGTCGATTTACCAACTAGACTTAAGTGACCTGACCGTGCATCTCGACGGCGAAGTAAAGGTGGAATCGGATGACGTGTAAGATGTTGGAGGAAGTCAACAACCCGACGCTCCCTCGGGAGCGTCCGCCGGAAGACAAAGATGAGCGGTTGGCGTGGCTGATCAACCGCCATGCCGGCGGCCGCGAGGCGGGATGCGACTGGTGCCTCTTGGTCGAGACCATCGAGATGATGCAGCGGCGTGCCAACGCCGCCGAGCTGAAGTTGGAGACCCACCCGCTGATCCAACTCGCCCGGATGACGAAATCGTAAACCTAGCCTTACACGTGTTTCTGGAAAACTTTACACTAAGATCGTTACAAACGGCAGATAGCCTAGGTTTTTTCCTGGCCCGCCGTTTGCGTACTCGGATGGTAACCAGAGGGGAGGAGCCATGAGTGCTGCATTACTCCAGGAGTAATCTTAAACATATGGAGAAATATCTCATGTCTAAGTTGATCTCTACGTTACTCGGTTCTGTGGTGTTGGTAGCGACGGCAACGCCGTCGCACGCCATCCTGCAGATCGCGGCCCAGGTCAACGGTGGGTCTATCTTTACCTGCTACGACAACCAGTCAACCTGCGACACGAACGGCACCACCGGCACGTTGACCTTGGGCCAAACCACGATTGGCGGTGTCGTGTTCGAGGGGAGTTCGCAGACGCAGTTGACCGGTCCTCCGACCAACGCGCTGTTGACCAACTCAGAGACGATCACCAATACCACTGGTGCGACCGCGACGATCCTGTTTGCGGTTAGCGGCACCGGCTTCGCGGCACCCACCACAACCTTCGACGCGTCGGGCTCGGCGACGTTCCTGACGGCCGCCGGGTCGCTCCTCAACATGGCGTGGTATGGCGACACCGCCAACACCCAGGGAGCTGGTACACCTACCGACACTCCGGGTATTCAGTTGGCATCGACCAGCTTCACCAGCACCGGCACGGACTCGTACGCCACCGGCCCGCTCACCGGGGCGTGGGTCACGTCTGACCCGTACTCGTGGACGATGACCGCCGGCGGCACGTTGTCGGCGGGGGCCACCGCGACGATCACCAGTCGGGGCCAGGACATCATCAGCGATGTCGTGGCGGTCCCAGAACCGGGCACGCTCGCGATGCTGGGTAGCGGGCTTATCGGCATGGCGGGGTTCTTAGGCTGGCGTCGCCGCCGGCACAACGACTGCGTGATACCACTCACGTAATGGGGATGGCCTCAAGACGGCGAGTGAGGCCGTGACTTCAGTCACAAGTAAACCCCGTCAGCCTCTGGACCGGTCGGTGTCAACCCGGTCGCGAGGGGCATTTACGTAAGCCCGAACCAAGCGAGGGCGGCCAACATAAGCCCGCCAAAGTAAACCACATAGAAAAGGACTATCCGGATGACCACGCTACCACCACGAGTTCAGACGACGCCGGAACAAGATCAAGCGATGATAGAAGCGCGAGTTGCATTTATGCGCCAGTGCCCCTTCTTCGCGTATTTCTACTATGACAAGATTACCGAGTTCCCAACGATGTCGATGCCGACGGCGGCGACCGACAGCCGGCGGCTGTTCTACAACCCCGTGTGGTTCGCCGCCCTCCGGCCGCCGGAGCGGTGTTTCGTGTTGGCCCACGAGATGTACCACGTCATTTGGCAGCACTGCCAGCGCGCCAAGATTTATATCCGGGACAAACACGTCGAGGGCACACCCTACGACCACGATCTGATGAACCGGGCCGAGGATTACGTCATCAACGCTGACTTGATCAACCTCAAGGTAGGGCTGTGCAATCCCGAGTGGCTGTATGACCCCCGGATCAGCGGGACCGACAACATCGTCGAGGTCTACAAGAAACTGTGGCAACAAAAGCAGGTACAGCCCGGCCTGCCGGCACCGACGCCGCAGACCGGCGGCGGCAATACTCCCGGAGTAACCTACGGTCGCGGTTCGCAGCCCGACAAAACCGCGAAGGCCAATGGAGGCGGCTTTGACGACGTGAGGCCGCCACTGGTCGACCCCATCACCGGGACAGACGACGAGATCGGCGAGATCGCCTTTAAGGAAGCGGTCGCGCGGGCGGCTCAAGCCGCTAAGGCGGTGGGTAAGATGCCCGGAAGCCTCCAGAGGCTGGTGGACGAGTTGCTCGAACCCCAGGTCGACTGGAAAGATAAAGTCCGCATGTTGATCACTGGGCAGATTGGCAAGTTCCACGAAAACTGGGCGACTCCCAACCGCCGCTACATCGTGATGCCACAGATCGTCTACATGCCCGGCAAACGTGGCCACGGGGCGGACACTGTCGCGGTATGGATCGACTGTAGTGGCAGCGTCGAGGACCGCGAGTACGACGCGTTCTTCTCCGAGGTCGGCGGCATCATCCAGGACGTCCGCCCCAAGCGGCTCCTCGTAGGCTGGTGCGACGCTATCGTCCAGAGGACGGAGTGGGTGAGTACGTTGGACGAGGTCTACGGGCTGATGCGGGAGCCGGTGCCGGGTCGCGGAGGCACGGACTTCCGGCCGCCGTTTGAGTGGATGGAAGAGAACGAGGTATTTCCCGAGACCTGTATCTTTTTGACCGACATGTGGGGTCCGTTCCCGCAGAACCCTGGATATCCAGTCGTGTGGTGTGCTTCGACGGATAAGGTGGGGCCGTTCGGCGAGACTGTGCAAATTAAAGTGTAACAAAAATAGGTTGAGTCCCAATCGGGACAAAACCTCAACTCGGATGGTTACAAATGAACTGGACACCGACAGAGGATCACATCTACCGACTGCAGCAAGTCGTCAACCACATGACCAACCGCCGTGCCTGCGTGATGGAGGCAGGCTACCCGCTGGATATCGAGCAGGTTAAGAAAATCGTCTGGCCGCCGCGCCTCCAGGAATTCGCCGCGCTCGGCTACGACTCATTGCAGACAACTCGCGGCATCAACTATGAACTCGGCCCCGAACACGGACTAGCCCGACGCTCGATCACTCATGTGAGTTTGCCGAAGTCTATCCATTACGCCTACCAGCGGCAGCTCCAGTCAGCCTATGTTGTAGATAAGCCGATCTATTTTAACCGCGACGGGATCGACGACATTGCGATGGAAGCGTTAAAGAAATGGACCGAGGAGGCGGTCTACGAACGAAGATTGGCCATGTTAACCACGACCACGGTGTCGATGTTCTTCAAGCACCGGGCCGACGACAAACTCACGATGTATCACATCCTGGCCCGCTGGCCAGGACTAAAGGCGATCTTCCCACGTGTGACCCATCACGGCTACGGTCGCGCGCAGGATATCTGGGAGCGGCACGGCAACGAGGTTCCGAGGAACCTCCAGCGATGGGACTGGCCCAAATTCGGGCCGGAAGCACTCTGGCGGGAAACCAACGCACGGCGCATGGCATTAGCCGAGGAGACCCTGTTGTCGTGCCTGTCACTGGCATCGTCACCGACTACCAATTCCGGCAAACTCACCGCCCATATAGCCGACTGGCAGATACTGGGCGGCGCCCCTTTTTAAGGTGGGTAGCAATGGCATCACCTAATACTGACGCCGCGACGATCATAATCAACCTAATGAAAGAGCAGGGCCGGGTCTGCGACGATTGCGGCGATCCCGACATTCAAGTCTGCAGCACGCCGTGGCGTGTGCCCGCCGACGGTGACGATGAAGAACCGCCACCGTACGCGCCGGGCGAATACGTCCAGAAATGCTACTGCGGCCCCTGCTTTATCAAGCTCGTTCAAAAACCCAAACACTAACGAAAGTTAACAAGCCAAGCCCCCGCCGTGAGCGGGGGCTTTTTTGTGGGTGGTTGACATTCCAATATTATAGGGTTTAGGCTGCGCCGATGCGCGGCGGCCCACCGATAAAAGACATTACCGGTCAGCGGTTTGGGCGCCTTGTGGCAGTTAAGGTAGCTGGCCGCATCAGAAGAAAATTCGCGTGGGAGTGCGCGTGTGACTGCGGTAATACGATACGTGTGGTCGGTACCAACCTGCGCAGCGGCAACACAAAATCGTGTGGGTGCAGCCGACTAAGACGCCGAACCGCACCGATTACTCCCGGAGTAACCCTATAAGCATAATCGTTAGGGGAAAGTATGGCGCTAATTACTCTCGATTTTGAAACGATGTACGACCAGGACTATAGCTTGTCAAAGATGAGCGAGGTCGACTACATCAAGGACGCCCGCTTCGAGGCGATCATGTGCTCGGTGAAAGTGGGTGACACGCCGACGGAGGTATATGTCGGCCGGGACATTAAGCCGGCATTGGGCCGGATCGACTGGTCTACATCGGCTGTACTCGCACACAACATCCGGTTCGATGGCGGGATTTTAGCTTGGCATTACGGCCATGTGCCCAGGATGTACCTCGACACGCTGAGCATGAGCCGCGCCACCACGCACTGGACGATTGGGCGGTCGAGCCTCGCCAAAGTCGCGGAGTATCTCGGGCTGCCGCCCAAGGGCGACGAAGTTATTAAGGCCAAAGGCAAGCGGCTGCGGGATTTCACGTCAGCGGAGCTGGAACTCTACGAGAAGTATTGCGCGCGGGATACCGACCTCTGTCACGCGGTCTTCCAAAAGCTGCGCCCGCGCTTTCGCGCCAGTGAGCTGGCAATCATCGACATGATCGCCCGCATGTTCATCCTGCCGCAAGTGCGGCTCAACGCGTCAGTGCTTCAGCAGAATTATGACCGGGTTCTGGCTGATAAGGCCGAGGCGCTGGCCCGTGTCAGCGAGATACCGCGATCAGTGTTTTCGTCGCAGCCGCAGTTTGCAAAACTGCTGCAGGAGCACGGTGTCGAGGTGCCGATGAAAACCTCGCCCACGACCGGCGATCAGATACCGGCATTGGCTAAAGGCGACTGGGCTTTTAAGGAACTCTGCGCCGACGACACACTCCCACCCTTCGTGCAGTTGTTACTGGCGGCGCGGCTCTCGGAGAAGTCGACGTTAGAAGAAACCCGGTCGCGCAATATGCTGCGTTTGGCCGAGACGCCGTGGCGCAAAGACGTGGGCTGGGCACCGATCCCGCTGAAGTATTCGGGAGCGCGCACTCACAGGCTATCGGGCGACGGCGGCGCTAACTGGCAAAACCTGCCAAGAGGCAGCCTATTGCGAACGGCCATAGAAGCCCCAGCCGGTTGGCGCATCGTCCACCGTGACGCTTCGCAGATCGAAGCTCGCATGACAGCGTGGTTGGCAAAATGCAATATCCTGTTGGATGCCTTCGCTGAGCAGCGAGACGTGTACTGTGAGTTCGCGTCGATCATATACGACCGCGAGGTGACGCCGGAAGACAAGTTAGAACGGTTTGTTGGTAAAACCGCCATCCTTGGGCTGGGCTATGGCTGCGGTGCCGAGAAGTTCCAGAAGATGTTATTCATCGGCAATGGCGGGATCAGCCTCAAGCTCAACATCGAGACCGCCGATGTGATCGTGACCAATTACCGCGCGGTTTACCACGAGATACCGGCACTGTGGCAGTATTTCAACTACCTGCTAAAACAAATCGTTAAGTTATCTCGGCGCGTGCGCTATGACCGGATGCCGTACGGGGTAGATTACAGCCACATCCCCATCGACGTGGACTACGATTGTTTCGTCCTGCCGAACGATCTGCGGATATGCTACCCTGAGTTAAGCCAGGACCCCGCAGACGCACAGATGACGTACATCGACCCGAACTATACTACTCCGAGATACCTCTATGGTGCGAAAGCTTGCCTTGGTGCAAACACTGAAGTCCTTACCGACCACGGGTGGAAGCCGATTATCGAAGTCGTCGTTTCTGATCGCCTATGGGACGGTATTGAGTGGGTTACCCACGATGGTGTCACCTTTAATGGAACCCAATTGACCGCTTTGGTCGATGGCATCACAATGACTCCTCACCATAAGGTTTTAACCGAAATCGGGTGGGTGGATGGGGCGGCCTGCGAAGGATATAACCGGGCTGCGGTTTGGCTATCTGACAGCGACGCGGCGCGTTGGGTCGCTCCAGACGGGTACTGGTCTACGGCCTCTGTGGGAGGTTCGCTGCGACTGCGGCCGGGTCAAGCAGATGGTCTCGTCGATCTACTGCAAGGGCGAACAGAAATCGTGCGGCTGTCAGCGGTACGAAATAATTGCGTCGGTCAATCGGACACATGGGATGTCGAGACACCCAGCGTACTGGGTATGGCGGTCGATGGTGGACCGATGCAAGCTGCCAACCCACCAAGCCTGGGCGAACTACGGGGGACGGGGGATTACCGTGTGCCCCGAATGGCAATCGTTCGAGACTTTCTGGGCCGATATGGGACCGACGTACAGACGCGGCCTCGCCTTGGAGCGCAAGGACAACGCGGCTGGATATTCACCGGCGAATTGCGAGTGGGCGACGCATCGCAAACAGGCAAACAACAGGCGGGGCAACGTCTACATACCAACGTGGTTTGGTCCGATTACGGTAGCGGAAGCGTCGAGGCTCACAGGTATCGGCCATACGACACTGTTGTATCGCCTGAGCGTCGGAGCCGACCCGTCTACGATGTTGTCAACGCCGGACCTCGGAACCGCTTTGTCGTCGCGGGTACGCAAGGGCCATTCATAGTGCATAATTGCGAGAACATCAGCCAGGCATTATCGCGGATCATTGTTACCGATATCGCGGTGCGGATGCAGGCCAAAACCGGCTATCGGCCTTTCCTTTCTACGCATGATAGCCTCGATTTGTGTGTGCCGGAAAAAGACGCAGAGGCAATAGACCAGGAGCTGGCGCGGCAGTTTGCTTATGTGCCGGATTGGGCCGAAGGGTTGCCGCTAGCCTCTTCGGGCGGTTGGGGCCGCAACCTGACGGCAGCAGAACGGGAAGATAACTGTTAAAGTAGAACTGCGGCTTGTCGCCGCGTGCCCTAGGAGACCCAGCATGGCCGACGAACCCAATACCTCCCAAACCCACGCCGAGCAGCAGGCTGAGCGCCAACGGGAACGCGACCGCCAAGCCGCCGAAGCCGACGCCATTGGCCAACCCGGTGAGCGCGTCGTGGCCGAGCACACCGAGCGCACCAATAACCGGGCGCAGGGGTCCGGCCGCGAGAACACCGCGATCCCCGAACACACCCGCGAGGTGCCGCCGCCGTCGGGGGAAGCGCCGTTCGGGGCCAACCCCAAGCCGCCGTTGAAAATCCTCAACATCGACGGCCCCGGTAACGGCGACGGGGTTAGCTGGATGGATTTCTCCGAGCCTGCCCCGATGGAATTGATCCAGGCAATCTACGACAATTCCAAGGACGGCCCGGTCACCATCTGGTCGCGGCATCTGGCCGAGTCGAACTTCTCGGCATTGTTGTGGAACTGGCTGGTCGAGAGCGACGCCGCGTGGCGTTCGCGCTCACTCGCGATGCAGCTGTGGGAGCCGCCGACCGAAGTGCCGCCGCAAGGCACCGGCATGATCAACTTCACTCCGCCGGCCCCGAAGACCGAGGCCCAGCGCTCACCGTCGCAGCCGGCGCATCGCAACGCGACTACCCAGGCGCAGCGCGACGCCGGGCGCGCGCAGCCCCACAAATAGGTGAACCCCATGCCTGAGCGCCCCATCGAGCGTATCGAGCAGATGGACCTCGTCCCGCCGGGCGAGGTCGGCGAGACCAAGTGGACCGGGCGGGGGCGGATGCTGGGGGCACCCGCCCCCACCACCGACATGCAGCAGCCGTCCCGGCCGCATGACCCCTTCCCTAACCCGCCGGAAGACGTAGTGCCGGAAATCCAGATGCCGCCGGAGCCCACCCAGGAACACTCGTGGGGCGGCCCCTTGGGCCGCCGCAAGGCAGAGGGAGGACGCCGTGGCTGAGATTACCCTCCTCGACCTCGACGCCGCCGGGATCGATCTCGACGAGCCCTGCCCGCCCGATTTCATGCAGTTCGTCTACGAGAACTCGCAGGACGGGTACCTGACTTTGTGGTCGCATGTGTTGTCGGAACCCGGCGGCCCGGCGCGTATCCAGAAATGGTTTGACGAGGGGCTGGAGGAGTATCGCAGCCGCAAGGTCCAAATCCAGATGGCGCCGCCCACCCCTAACCCCCCATCGGGCGACAACGTGACGGAAGTCACTTACCCCGAGGGGTCGACCGAAGCACCGGTCAATGTCGACGTGCCGCATGTCTATGGCGGCAGCGCGGTTGGCGATACCCTCACCTGTACGATGGGCAACTGGCAGGGGGTGCCGACGTCGTACGCTTACGCTTGGTCGACCGGTGCCACTGGGGAGACCTACGTGGTCCAGGCTAGCGACGCGGGTACGTCGATCACCTGCGTAGTGACTGCGACCAACAGCGCCGGCAGTACCGAAGCGCCGCCGTCGAACGCGGTGCTGATTTCGGGGGCGCGGGCCAGCGGCAGCCGGCGCGAGTACCCGAAAGAAGAGAGGCGAGAATGAACGTGGACAGCACCTCCGACGAGCGCGTCACGAACAACGTGATGCGCCACGAGTACCGCGTCCTCACCGAGCACGAAAAGCTGAAAATGCAGCTTATCAAAGATCAGGGTAAGGACTTCTACGATTACTGCACCGAGCTAGGGAACAGCCGCGAGTTGTCCCTGGCGAAGACGAAGATCGAGGAAGCGGTCATGTGGGCGGTTAAGCACCTGACGAAGTAGCCATCATAGCTCACCCTGAACTATCGTGCACTCCTCAAAGAAGCGATAAAACCAAATGACATTCACCTGGAGTTACAGCAAACTAAAAAGCTTTGAAACTTGCCCTAAACGCCACTACCATTACGACATCGTCAAAGACGTCCAGGAAGCCGACTCGCCGCATTTACGCGAAGGCAGTGCATTGCACAAAGCTTTCGAGGAGCGGGTACGCGACGGCAAGACCTTACCCCTACCCTACGCCCACCACGAGCCGATGCTGGTCAAACTGATCGAGTCGCCCGGCGACACGATGGCCGAGCAGAAGCTGGCCTTAACCGATAAGTTCAAGCCGACCGGGTTCTTCTCCGCGAATGTGTGGCTTCGCACCGTCATCGACTTTTGTAAAGTTAGGCCGAAATCCGCTATCGTGGTGGATTATAAATCCGGCAAGGTGACTGACGACGAGACCCAACTGGCGCTGGCTGCTGCCACCTTGTTTCACTACGCACCGGGGATCGAGGAGGTGAAGGCAGCGTTTCTCTTTGCCAATAACGACAAACTGATCGCCAAGACCTTCCACCGCGACGGGCTCCAAGGAATTTGGCGCGACATACTCCCTCGGGTACGGAGACTGGAAGATGCCACGGCAGAAAACGAGTACCCCCCAAAGCCCAGCGGCCTTTGCGTTAGATATTGTGGAGTTCAAAGCTGCCCTCACTGGGGAACCGGCAGCCGCTGGTGACGGTATGACCGACTTACAGTTGCAACGGCAACGCGAAGCCTATATGTGGCTGCGCCACCGGGGCATCGAGATGCCACACACGCTGTCGAGGCGCTGATGCCACGCCTCTATGACCGGGTCTACGCCCAGATACCCCGGCAGTTATTGGGGCGGCTCGATGTCATGATCCGGTCGGACCCGTATTACCTGCGGGTCGAGGTGATCGTCGCTGGTAAAGATGGCGTGCTATGGCCCAGCGGCCCACTCGATGTGACGCTGGATAACGGGGCATTCGTCGACTGCAAGCTCCCGGATTGGTTTGTCGGGCACATGTGCTCGATCCCGATAGACGAAGACAAGTTGCTCGGTAAGTTGTGGGACAGCCTGCACGACTTACCTGACAGCCCAACGTATTGATAGTCCAACGATGATCGAAAGGTCAATCAAGCGAAAAATTCGTGGCGTCCTGAATAAGTACCGGGCGCACGGAATTTACGTCTACATGCCAGTGCCCGGCGGCTATGGCGAGTCAAGCCTGGACTATCTCGGCTTTATCTACGGGGTGGGCTTCGCGGTCGAGGCGAAAAGGCCCAAAGGGAAGCCGACGCCCCGGCAAGAGGGTATTATTGAGAGGATACAGGAAAGCGGAGCTATAGTATTCGTTGTATCCGACGACAACAGCCTTGAAGAACTTGACGGTTGGTTACTGCGTACCGTACAATATAAAAAACCATCGGATGGTACTCATGTCTTACGACTGGCTGGGCAAAAAGCCCTGGGCGATCCAGCGGACGACGACCGCATTGTTGGCGCGGTCCCCTCGCGCCTACGTCCTCAACGAATTCGGTACCGGCAAAACCCGTAGCGTTATCTGGGCCGCCGACTACCTCAAGAAGACGCAGAACATAGGCCCGGTGCTCGTATCAGCGCCGTTATCTACCCTATCGCCGGTGTGGGAGAGCGAAATATTCAAACTCGACCCACGAGCGCGGGTCCAGATTTTACATGGGTCGAAGAAGGAACGCTTGGACCGGCTCGCCAGCAAGGCCGACTGGTATATTATAAACCATCACGGTCTCAGCTTGATCGAAACTGCGCTGATCGCCAAGGGGTTCTCGGTGTTTGTCATTGATGAACTGGCGGTGTTGCGCAACTCGCGGACATTGTGGTGGCGGGCAGCACAGAAGATAATTTACTCCGGGAGTAACGTTAAATACGTGTGGGGATTAACCGGCTCGCCGACCCCTAAAGCCCCGACCGATGCGTGGGCACAAATTAAATTACTCACGCCGGGGAACACCACTCGCTCGTTCACCCGGTTCCGCGACCTGACGATGCAACAGATTACTCAGTTCCGCTGGGTGCGCAAACCGGGGGCGAAAGATTTAATCCACCAGCAGATGCAGCCGTCGGTCCGATTCTCTCTCAACGATGTGACCGAGCTACCCGTGACCACCTACCGCAGCTATCGCATCGACCTGGAACCGCTGGCTGCCCAAGCCTATAAACTGATGCTCGATAAATTACGGATGATGACCGAGAAGGGTACGATCACCGCCGCCAACGAGGGCATTCTGCAGTCTAAACTCTTACAGGTAGCTTGCGGGTTTATTTACACCGACGACAAGGGCGTGCTGCGGCTGCCGGTGCAGACCCGGCTCGACGCGTTGTTGGGTATCGTAGAAAGTACGCAGCGCAAGTTCATCGTCTTCGTGCCCTTCGTCCACGCGTTGGAGGGGGTGGCCGAGCATCTGATTAAGGCTGGCGAAGACATTGCCGTCGTGCATGGGGGGACACCTGTCGGGCATCGTAACAAAGTGTTCCGGGGGTTTCAGGAGAACGAAAGCCCAAGAGGCATTGTTGCACACCCCGGCTGCATGGCGCACGGCCTTACTCTAACCGCTGCGAACACCATTATCTGGTATTCGCCGACAAATAGTTTCGAGACCTACGAGCAGGCGAACGCTCGTATTGTCAGGCCGGGGCAAACATCGCGCACGTTGATCGCGCACCTCGTGGGCACATCCGTGGAACGGGCTGTTTATAGTCGTCTTCAGGACCGCAAATCATTTCAGGGATTACTGTTGGATTTATTTCACCGCCAAGACGCGACTTGACGGGGATGGGACGCGCGCGTATTTCTATGGGTGGTAGTGGGTCTCCAGGCCCAGGTTCCATCCGAGTACCTCAAGCGGCGCGCCTCCTGTTCCCCTGGGCGCGCCGCCTTTTTCTCGGATGGGCGCATGAGAGCTAGATATACCCAGGAGATTGAGGTCGACGGTTGGACCCGGATGATTCCGGTCGCTCCCGCCTATCGGATTGCGTGCTGCGATTGCGGCCTCGTCCACGACCTCGAATTCACGCTTGATCAAGACGATCAAATCTATATGCGGGCAAAACGTAACCGTCGCGCCACGGCACAACGACGCCGACATCTCAAAACCTGGAGGAGCCCATGACCCCCGCCGAAATGACCAAGAAGTATCTGCTGTTGCGCGAGCGCATCAAGCAGATCGAAGACAAACACAAGGCGGAACTCGCGCCATATCTGGATATGAAGTTCCAATTGGAGACAGCGTTACTTGACCACCTCAACCAGAACGGCCTAGATTCTACCAAGTGCTCAGACGGCACTGCGTTCAAGTCCACCGTAACCTCGGTGACGGTACGGGATTGGCCCGCCACCTTGGGTTACATCCGCAAACACAACCTATGGGACCTGCTTGAGGCACGGGTCTCAAAATCCGCCGCTGTCGAGATCATCGCCGACACGTCAAGGCCAATCCCCGGCGTTGAAGTCACCCAGGCGACGGTGTTGCGGGTTCGCACAAGCTAGGCATACACTCACCATCAACCCTATAATATCGGAGAAATCATGGCAAATTCGTTAACGTCACTGGACCGTGGGCGGCCGTCCACATTAGCGCGTCACCGGCAGGGGTCTCCCCTTCTGGGTAACGCCAGACAAGGGCTGGCCCCGTCCTTTGCGGTGGTGACCTACAAGGGCCGCAACTTCCGCCTCAAGTACCGCACCGAAGAGCAGATCGTCCGCGATGACCGGGGGCGGGCGGCCACTTATATCGACACGGTAATCGTCGGGGTATCACCTAATATCTCGCGCCAGTATTTCCCTGACGCCTATGTCGAAGGCGCCAGCGAGGGGCCGGCGTGTTACTCGACCGACGGCAAGGTGCCGGATGTCGGGGTGCCACAACGGCAGAACCCGGTCTGCGGCACCTGCAAGCACTCACAGTGGGGGTCACGTGTGACCGATGCGGGGAAGCGCGCCAAGGCGTGCCAGGAAACCCGACGGCTGGCAGTCGTGCCCCTCCAAAACATCGAGAACGAGTTGATGGGCGGCCCGATGATGCTGCGGGTGCCGCCGATGTCGCTCTCTAACCTGTCCAACTACTCGGACTTCCTCGCCAGCAAAGGGGCCAGCTTCGAGACCGTCGCCACCCGCATCGGGTTCGACGAGAACGTGGCGTACCCGCGCCTCACCTTTGAGACGCTGGACTGGCTCGACGACGACCAGCAACTGGCGGCCACTGGCGAAGATGGCAGCGGTGGGGTGTGCGCCAGCCCGCTGATCGAGCGGATGCTGGGTGGGGTCGAGGTCGAGGTCTCCGACCAGAACGCTTCGCCGCAGTCGCCGCCTCGTCGCGCGTCCGAGGAGCCAGCCCCCGCACCTCGTCGCAAACCGCAGCCTCCAATGGAGTTGCCGGCGGAAGGAGAAGAGACCGAAGAAGACGCCGATGACGATGACGAGGAGGAGGCCCCGCAGGCGGCGGCCAATCCCTTTATCGAAGAGGTGACACCCCCACCTCGCCCACGTGGCCGCCCGCGCAAGGAGGGCAACGGCAAGGCCGCGCCGCAGCTCGCCATCGAAGCCGACATGGAGTCGGCGCTCGACAACCTCTTGGGTGAGTCCAAGTCCCTGTAAGGGATAGCCTCATGGACGCGTTTGAGTTTCTGGAACGCGTCGTTGCACCGGGCGCTTACTACGCCTTCGCGTATAAGCGCCCGGATGCGGCGGGGCTACGGCATAAATTCTTCAAGCAGACCGACCGCAAGGCGGCAGCCGATTGGCTGCACCACATGTCCAACACCTGCGATGTGTGGCATGGCGTAGCCAGCTTCAAAGCCGCCGGCTCGCGTACCCAGGCGAACGCCGAAGCGCTACAGGTTTTCTGGTATGACGCAGACATCGCACGGCCGGGCGACGGTAAATCACCGGCGAGTGTCTGGCAGACCCACCTCGAACTGATTACGTGGGCTTGGAGTGTGCGCGACCGCCTGCCCATGCCGAATTTGTGGATTTGCTCGGGCTACGGGGTTCACTTCTACTGGGTACTCGATACCCCCATTCCCGCCGCCGAATGGTTAGGTCACGCCAAAGCGTTTCGTGACTTGTTAGCATCGTGTGGGGCGCGCGGTGACATTGGCATATCCGCCGACAGCGCGAGGTTGCTGCGCCCGCCCGAGACGTTTAACTACAAAGTCCCAGAAAATCCCGCGCCCTGCTGGGAGATGACGGCAGGGCAGCGCAAACTGAACTTACCCAAGTTCTACAAGACTGATGAGTTCTTGGCGCTGCTGAACCCTGGAGTAACGCCACCGCTGGGGCCACCACCTAAACGAAAAATTAGTACCGCCTCGCTAGAGGCGGCGAAAGCCAACCTACCCCGGCCACCGCCGTCGGACTTTGGCATTGTCGCAACCAAATGCCTGCAGGTTCAGAAGAGCCTGGAAGAAGAGGGTAAGTTCGACGACCGCACCCTATGGCATCTCCTCGTCAATCTCGCGTACTTCTGCGACAACCGGGACATGGCGCATGCCATCGGACGGAAGCACAAGAAGTACAGCGAGGACGACACCGACGCCAAGTTCGACCAGACCGCGAGCGAACGCCAGTCCAAGAAAGACTTTGGCGCGCCGACATGTCATAGCCTGAACGCAGCCCGGCTCGGGGTGTGTGACAATTGCGAGTTCCGAAACAAGGTTAATTCTCCCTACTCGCTTGGCTGGTCGGGGGAGTTACCGCTCGGCTTTAAGCAATCAGAGGAGGGTATTCAGCGAGCCGACGGTACCCCCTTGGTCGGCGGCCTCGCTTCCAACGCGCAGTTGTTTTATCTGGGCGACGATATCGGGTATCAGCTGGTGTTCGACTATACCTTTGGTGGGCGCACGACGGGGGTCCGCATCAACGAGGGGAATGTAAGCTCGACGATTGATAAGATCAGGCATGTCTTTGGCAAACAGGGTATGTCGCTGGATCGTAAGACCACGGTCGCCTTCTCGGATTTCATCATGGCATGGATACGCGAACTCAAGGACGCCTGTCGTGCGGTTGACGCGCCGCCACCCTTTGGCTGGGTTCACAACGAAGGCGGCGGATATCTGGGGTTGTCGGTTGCGGGTACGTTTTACCGGGTCGATGGCACTGAGGGGATTGCCCAGCCCGGCGACCCGGCAATCCACAAAAACTACACGCCCAAGGGCGACATCAGGGCGTGGCGAAAGTCTTGCGAGTACGTGATCGGCGATAAGCTGGAACTTCACACCCTCGTCGGTGCGTCTTTCGCCGCGCCCTTGATGGAATTGATCGGCGAGTCGGGGATACTTTCAATCTGGTCTAAGTCGTCGGGTGCGCGCAAGACGTCTGCATTCCGGGTTGCCACCGCCGTCTGGTGCAACCCGATCACGGGTATGTCTGCCATCAAGGACACCACCAATTCGGTCCAGCAATCCCTCGGCGAAACCAGGATCATGCCGGTGTTCTGGGATGAGATACACACCGTCAACAAAGACCAGATCGCCACGATGGTGGAGATGTTCTTTAACATCACTCAAGGTAGAGGGCGGGCTAGGCTCGATCAGCGGATGGAGCAGCGCACCGTCGGCTACTGGCGCACGTTGCTCATCCTCAGTTCCAACAAGCCCAACGCCGAGATGATCGAGCAGGACCGCTCGCACACCAATGCCGGCGCGTTGCGGCTGTTCGAGTACCCCATCGAGCCATTCGGCGGGGCCGATCCGGAAGCGGTATCGACCGTGAAGCTGGTCGAGAACAATCATGGCCAAGCCGGGCGGGTCTACACCAAATGGATAACGCAGAACCTCGACACGGTGCAGGCGGTCATCAAGACGATCCGTACCACGCTCTACATGGACGTGCCGAATATCAAACCAGAGGAGCGGTTCCACGTCGCCACCATCGTCGGCATCGTCGCGGGCGCGTGGATCGCAGGTAAGATCGGATTGGTTACATTGGACTGGCAGGGCATTTACGGATTCCTCAAATCCCGGTTGCAGGACATCCGCACCGGACGGCAGGACGAGAACCCCGACGACGAGGGGCAGCTGGTCTCGACCAAATTCGAGAAGTTCGTGTCCGACCACACCAAGGACACCCTGGTCACACAGAGTTTTGTCGCCAGCGGGCGGCCCAAGCGAGGCGGGTTGATGGATGACCGGGTGAAACTGGTCAAGGGCCTAGCCATGCCGGGCCGCGCACTCATACACATCAGCCTCGACGACCGGGAACTGCGCTTCGACCACAACGCCTTCAAGGCGTGGTGTTTGAAGACCGGCCAGTCCCACACCTCCATGTTCGACATGATGAAAAAGGTCTGGTCGATAAAGATGGTACGAGCGGTGCTCGCCATCGGCACCGAGTGGTCGTCGGGCGCTAAGGTGCAGTATTACCGGCTGATGCTGACGACGCCGGAGCTAGAACACCACCTCAATTGGGGCACCCCGGCTCCGGCTGCGTCTAACGTCGTGCCGTTCCCGCCGGCGGCCGAATGATCTGGCGCATTTTCCCCGTCGTGTTCTGGCTAACGGTGCTCCTCGTCGTCATGGTGAGTTGCTGGCATGACTAGATATATCGTTAAGGAAGAGATAGGCGGCTACGAATATGTTATCGAAGCCGATAGCCTTGAGGAAGCTGTAAAGATCGCCAACGACCGGGTTGAAGAGCAGATAAAACAAGGCCGCTACAAGGATACCCCCCGACGTAAATCAGGAGAGCCGGGCCTGCACAGCCCGGCTCTCACTCCCCGCAAGTGACTTGGACCGTCTACGGGAAGTTTACCGCTTTGGCTCGGCCGTCGGTGGCAAGCCTTGGTTTGGTCGCGGCGGCCGGCCACCCGGCAACTCGTTGCCGACCTGCAAGGTCAGGTCGACCGCGACATAGCGCCAGCCGACGCCGGGGATACCGGCGACGATCCAGAACTGCCCATCGGGTAGGTCTTCCCCGAGCGGCGGCCACACCGCGCCCGGCGGCGGCTTAGTGGTGGCGTCGGGCGGGATCGGCGCCCACGGGTGGTTGAAAGACGGCGGCGGCCAGATACCCGGCGGCGGCTCCGGTAAGGTGCCGCCAATAGGCGGCAATCCACCGGGCAGAGAGTTATCGGGGCGTTCGCTACCGGGGTGACCGTAACCGGGGTCGACCGCACCGGCGGTCTCGCGAACGTGGATCGGCGAGTTGCTGTAGGCTACATAGGCCATGAATTATCCTTTACGAGTTAGGTAGTCGATAGCTGCGGACAATAGCGCCGGGCTATCCTTTAAGGAACCGATACCGGCGTTACAACGGTGGCAGAGAATGCCCCGTACTTCTCCAGTGGTGTGGTCGTGATCGACTTATGGGCCGTGAAGCCCCCAATTGTCCGTCCGGCAGATCGCGCACTTCTTACCCTGTGCGATTAGCAATAGCTGAAACGCAAGTGGCTCTAAGCTATATAGCTTTCTAAGATTAGACGCTCTGTCATAAACCTTCATTCTGTCAGGGTATTGCGCTCTATACTTCTTATGACGAACGCGTTTGCACTCATAGCAGTACGTGTCACCGTTCGGATAGACACGACGAGACGATTCCATGTCGTGCCCCCGCGAGCATACTATCTGCCTAGGAGCGCCCTTCATTTTTTCTTACTCTGCCCTGCTTCAGATAAGGCTATTGCGATGGCCTGCTTACGATTCTTGACGACCGGCCCCTTCTTCGAGCCGCTGTGCAGCGACCCGGTCTTGAACTCATGAAGAACTTTCCGGATTTTCGATTGGCCTTTCATAGGTCTCCCCTTCCGGGTCTATCGTCTTCCAATAGCCGGTCATGTCCGGGTGGAATGTATTACATTCCACGCACTCGATCTGGCCGTCGTCATAGAGCCAGAAGTTTTCACAGCCGCACTGGCACTGGTACACACGCGGCTCTGGCTTTTCCGGTTTTTTGAAATTCAGGACAGTCATTGCCTCCCCCGCACCAACAATAGGGTGACGAGACGTGTGCGCACTCGGTTGAGGATTCGCCTTCGCAGCAATAGGTTACGGTACTGCCGCCGCACATCTCGCATGGGTACGGATACCGTACGAAACCGTCACCGTGGCACGAGGGGCATATCACGATTCGCTGCTTCCAGTAGCTTCTGGGCATACAAACGCAAGGTGTTGCGGGTCACGCTGATCCGTAGCCATGTTTGTCCCCGATACATGTCGAGGTGAACGTACTCGCCGGTGCCCTCGTCGGAGACAACGAGGCGGCCGGGAATTGTTGGCTCCATGCCTACCATATCCCGCCCGAACAGTTCGAGCTGCTTCCACGATGTCATCGCATTGTAGGCAGAAAAATATAAAGGCCGAGCAGTAAGACCGCGATAAAAGCGAAATACACGTTGCTCGCCGAGAACGGCGCCATTGGCGGAATAGGCAAGATAGTTAGCAACCAAAGAAAGAGGGTTACGACAAATAAAATTTCAATAATCATGGCTCGATCCGCTCCTCGACTGGCAGGCGGTAAGCCATCGGTTTACTGCGACAGCCCGTGCACACGCCACTGGAATTGATCACCGGCGGACCGTAGGTGACCCAGCACCGCTCACCGCCTTTGCAGCGGCGCGGCCGAAAGGCCGCGCGTTCCTGCCGGTAACTAGCGAAGTGCTCTAACTCCGCCGGATCGTACTGGCGAGCTGTACGGCGTTCCATGGTTGAGATTATAGCTCCGCTTGCCCTTGAGGCGGAAAAAATTCCGGGGGTCAAGCTCCGCCGCCAGCATCTGCGCCTCTATCTCGCGGCAATAGGCTTGGTTCCGGGCGCGGTCGTAGTCGTCCATGTCGAACAGGTTGACATCGGGCGACACGGTTACTCCGGGAGTAATCACAGCCGGCGCCACTGCTTCGACTCGCGGGCGTGCGAGCCGGGCTTTTTCATCTGCAGGTGGATGCCGGTGTACTCGATGTATTTGAGACGGGCGGCGTGCATCCACACCGCGCCCCAGGCGTTGGGCTTATGCGGCTCGCCAATCTTTGGGATGATGTACGGCTTGATGTCTTCGCCGATACCGACCCAGCCCGGCGGCAGTTGGAACACTTCGGCCACCGCAGCCTGGTGCCACGCGCTTCGGCCCGCCTTAGATACCAACGACAGGCCGGTATCACGCAGGATTTCCCCATAAGAACGGCCGTGCAGCATGTGACTTCTCCAGGTTTATTGTCGAGCGAACCTAGTCCAGTTCTCCATTAGCGGTACTTCGCGCCGCGACACGCCGCGCATACCCGCAAGATTTGGTTGCGCGTTGATAATCGCCTGCTCTCGTATCCGGGCCTGGATCGCCTGTCCAGTGATTCGTTCAGCCGGTTCGGCGATAGAGTTGTAGCGGTAGATTTTATCCATCACTGACTTGCGGTCAGCGGCAGGGGTTCGGATGAACTCGTCGAGGATCGCGCGCTTGGCAGCGTCCGAAACCTTGTTAACCACGTCTATCGTGGCGCGAACATTACGTGCATCACTCGCGGTTTTGGGGATAAAGCCTGCCGCCTTGGCGATCAACTCCGCCGTCGAGAACTGCTCCGGCCGGGCGATAGTCAGGTCGCCCTTAGCTGTCTTCAACCCCTCGGTCCCCCATTGGTACGCCTCGATGGGGTCCCTGACGATGCGCGGCATCAGCTTGGCGACGGTCTCGGGGCGGAAGTCGCCCTTCATCATGTTAAATACCGACGCGGCCATCCCGGCGGCATTATCGGCCGACGGTCCTAGCATCTGGATGGCGAAAGACAGCGTGCCTTCCTTGTCGTGGGTCCGCCATTCCGGCACGCCGAGGAGGTTGGTAAACTGCAAAGACCGGTGCGTGTCGATCCCGGCCGCCATTGGCAGCCCATAGGCGATTACGTCGGCGACACCCTTACCAGCGATGTCTTTCGCTATGTTGCGTGACTGGACTTCCCACTCCCGGTTGGTGTGTGGGTCCTCACCGTGGAGGAAATCCCACAGTCCCAACCCAGCCATCATCGGCAACGAGCCGAACACCGCGCCGCCGACGCCGGTCCACAACATGTGCTGCATGTGCAGAAGGGCTAGGGATTTACGGGCTTGCGAACGTATCTCCGGGTTCGCATCGCGCAGGCTCTTAGCGATCAGGTTTGCCTGCACGCCCAGCATGTGCAAGCCGAACTGGCGGAACTGGGTCGTCACTGGAGCGAGCTTACCCAGAGTACCCTGCGGCGTCGCCAGCCTGGATTTCTGGTTGTAGTCCGGCATCGAGTCGCGGGCGATCTGCTCGGAATATTTGAGCGCCTCTGCAGCGTTATGGCCATTCTTGTTGAACTCGGTCACAAAAGCCGCCTTGGCGATGGCAAATCTCATACTGCTATCGGCGGCATGCTCACCGGCACTGAAGACATCCATCGCCCGAGCGATGTAGCTGTGTCCGGCCATATACCCCTGCGGCCCGGCCATGCGGCGCATCTCGCGGGTGCGCGACTGGTTGACCATGTTGGTACGGTCCAGCATATCGGCGACGAGGTCAGCGTTTTCCGGCGAGATATCCCCGGCATTGCGCATCCGCTCCCGGTAAAACTTCAGCGTGTCCCAGTTGACCGCGCCCATTTCGTTCTTGATGGCGGCCCAGGCATCGCGACGAAAGACCCCTAGCGTGGTGCCGGTCATCTGGGCCATCGCCTTGGCGACCGCGTAGTTAGACGCAACCACTCCATGGCGGCCAGCCATCAACCCGGAAGCCGCCGAGTGCGCGCCGGCCGTGTTCATAAAGAAATGCGCCGGGCGTATCAGCGAGCTTGCGACGGTCCAACTGGTCAGTGCACGCGACCCGTTGCCAATCATATCGGCTGATGTGTCGCCATCCGCCGGTATCTGGCGCTTGCGCAGTTCCCGCACCCCGGTCTCGGCAAGGGCAACCTCTAGCTCGCTCGCACCGGAGTGGCGGAACTGTTGGTTCTCGTGCTCGGCCTGGAACAGGGTGCGGTTGACCTCGACGCCGTGCTTCAGATGCCCCATGCGGGCATTGTGGGCGAGGTAGTCGCCCATCAATGTGCGGGCGTAGTCCTCGGTGGCACCCCGGATACCCTCGCGCCGCATTGTATGGGTGGCAGCGCGGATACCCTGCTGGATTAGCTGGGTAGCGTAGAGGTCCTTGATTATCTCAGCACGGTCGCCGGTAATGCCGCCGGTCTCCAATGCCCGGTCGAGCGTACCAAGCGCCTGCGCCGGGTTCTGGAACAGCTTATTCGATTGCATCTGGGATTTAGTAAAGACCTGGGACACGTCGGTACGTTTCGGTATGCCCTTCTCCACGTTACCCCGGTGCAATTCATCCTTGCGGGTTTGGGCTGCGGTGACCGTCTCGAAGTGCTCAACGCCATAACTCGACGGCACCTTTGGGTCGCCATAGCTGACAATGTACTCGCCGTTGCGCCGTAATCCGAAATAGTCGCCGTCGACAAACCCGAGGCGCTGGCTCTCGGCAAAGACCTTTGCCAAGGCTGCCTTGTTCCCTAGTAACGGACCGATAGGCGTCGCCTCCGCCCGGTCGATCACGTCCAGGATACCCTGGCGGGTGCGCATCTGGTTTTTGATGGCAAGGCGCTCGGCCGGAGTTGACTCCTCGAAGGTCGTCTCGACAAACTCCTCGATCTTGGCTTCCCGGTCGGCTCGGTGCCACTCATCGCGCAGTGCGTTGTGCTCACGGTAGATTTGCTGCGCCGCTTGGGGCAGATCGTCGAAGCGGCGTTGCAAGGCGGCCTGCTCCCGAAGTTGTTCGGGAGTGGTCAAGTGCGCGTTGCGGGCAGGGTCGATCACCGACATGCCGGCGTACTGCACCTCACTCATCAGGTTGGATATCTCACGGACATCCGGCGACTCGCGTAGCTGGTTAGAGAGCCGGTTTGTTTTGTCCATAGCCGACTCGGTGATCGGCTGTCCGTTATTGTCGTAGGTGGTGATCTGCCGTACCGCCTCCGCGTCGGACGCATTCTTGACGCGGTCTATCGCATCGCGGTGCGCCGTCACCGACGGGATGTACGGCTTAAGCATATCGTGGATCGCCTGGAGGTTGCCCCCCTGGAACGCACCACGCAGGAGCAACCGTCCTTTGGGGTCGGCGAAATTCTTAGCGGCGTCCTTGATACGCTTCATACTGGCGGCGGTCCGTTGCGACTCCGGACCAATCACGTCAAAGTTATTGCGGGCGATGGTCCGGGCTTCAGTGAGATGCTCAGGGCGGAACTTAGCGCCGGTCTCAAGAACCTCGGTCAATGGCCGCATCGCGTAGTCGAGCACCGAGTCGAGGCGCTCAGGCACCCCAAAAATACTGCGGACGATCCGTTTGAAGCCGTCCCAAATCGATGCCTTCGACGATATCCCCATACCGACATTGTCGAGTGCCTGTCGGAAACGGTGGCTAGCGGTCTCACGCGATAGGATGTTGTAAACTTCCGGCTGGGTTAGGAGTTGCGTCGCCAGTTCGTGCGGACCCCTCACATTGTCGGCGTCGTACTCCCGCAGCGCGTACTCCAGACCCTCAGCTTCGGCAAACGACCGGCTAAGATTACCCTCGTCTAAAACCCGAGACACTTCAGAACGGATTGATTCTAGTGCGGTCTTATGAGCAAATTCACGAGGAGTGAGAAGCACCTCGGGTGTCTCATACAAATGCGTAATATAGTCCAGCGTGCCCCGATGCACGGTTTCATGCAGTAGCGTCACCGCCCCACTACCGTCTGCCCGTGCTGCCTTGGTATCCACATAAATTTCACGAGCGACCGGGTCGTACAGCCCTACCGCCCTATTATCTATGCGTCCTTCACCTTGACGCACCTTAGTCTCCGGTATGACCCGCCGAAGGATTTGGGCCAGCTCAGTCATTTGTGGTGTCGCGTGAGCGGCTATCGAGTTAGCGATAAAATCGTCCAAGATTTTATGCAGGCTTGCTCCAGCCTCACCGGCTCGCTCAACGTGCTGCAGAATAGGCTCATTGACTGCGCCCAGTTTAGACATAGCTTCTGCGGTGCGAGCACTGCGGGGGGTAGCGTAGGACTCAACACCTTTAATCTTTTCGCCGCGCTCTAGTGCTTCTATCTGCGGCAGTATCTCAGTCAGCCGCGCCCGCTCATTGCTGACACGCTGATAATGCTCAAGCTGTTTGGTAAGGCTGTCGAGAATCCTTTCGATGCGTGCGCTCGCTGCTGCACTGGCTGCTTGCAGTTCGGGAGTGGTGGTGCGCGACTCTTTGCTGGTCTTAGCCAGCCGCTCCGCTGTCGTGTTGAGCGTGGTGCGTATGTCCGCTGCGGCGTCGGTTGTCTCGACGGCCTCTAATTCCTGGCGAATGTACTGCGACAGTTTCTCGACGTTCGGCTTGGGTCCGGGGGTACCAGGCTTACGCTCGCCGAATTCCTTGATGGCCCTGGCAAGGTCCATCCCCCGTTCGAGAATGTGCTGCACAATAGATTGCGCCCGACGGGTGGATTCCAGCCCCGGCGTGACCGCGAGCGGATTTCTTGTCAGTTCTATGTGCTGCGACACCCGCGCTATCTGGCCGGAGGTCGGGGTTAATTTCGTGTGATCGCGGCTCTCCTTCCGCGCCCCTGTCTGCATCTTGCTAGGCTGCTTACTAGGCTGCGCCGGAGCAGCACGTGCCGGCATTTCTTCGCCTTCGCCCATCGTGAATGCGCCGGCCTTGGTGCGCGTAGTTGCGCCTTCAGTTTCAGTCTCAGTTTCTGTGCGCAACTCCTCGGCCGGCTTTGTTACACGCGCCTCCGCGCGTTGCTTGGCTTTATCAGTGACGCGCTTCACCCGAGCCTCAGCCTCGGCCTTGCGATCCGCGATGATCTGTTCGGCGGCCTCGCCCGCCTTTAGGGCCTTCGCCTTAACCTCGGCTGTCTTAGCTACACTAGCTTCCTTGCCAGCCAAATCGTTGCGCGCGTTGACGATGTTCTTACGGCGGGCCGAGCTGATCTCGGCCTTGGAGGCACCAAGCTCAGTCAGTCTCTGGATAATCTGCTCGCGGTTTAACTTAACCGGAGCAGTAGGTGTTTCTGCTTTCGGTGTCTCAGGCACCGCATCCCGACCACTCGCCGCCGGCTCAACCTTCGCGGCTTCGGCCGGCGGCGCCTTTTCCTCCGCTGAAACAAGTTGCTCTTTTGTTCCCGTTACGGCTGGTTTCGCCTCTTCTGCCGGTACCTCTTCGGTAACCCCGCCTCGTCTTGTTACAGCCGCCTCGGCTTCGCGCAACGTAGGCCCAGTACCCTGGTTGATCTGCCGCCCCGCCGGCTGCGCCGCCGGCTCTTCCGTCATGCGCGGCGCGGCTGTCGCCGCGACCTGATCGGGATGGCGCTCGCGCGCAAATCTCAAAGCCTGCTCTTGTGAATCGCCAACGGAAATCACGTTACCGTCGGCGTTCTTCACGACGTAGCCGGGGCCAGTGTGGTCGCGCTCGAACGTCCACCCCTCGGCGGTCTTCAGCCCGAGGAGGTCTTGCTGGCCTTCTTCTTGGGTCGGCCGACGGTCTTGTTGGGTCTCGGGTTCTGTGAGGCGGCCGATGGGGCTTCTAGCCCCGGTGTCTCGTTCGGCGCGCCGCGCGGTTTCGAGCACCGGCGCGTTCATCGGGACCCGCGTACCGCCGACGCTGACGTCTTCCGTGCCCGGCAAGCCCATCTGCGGGCCGCGTACCTCACCTGTCGGAGTTCTGAATAAATCCGGCTGCAGGGCGAGGTCGGTTACTTCGGGAGTAACCTCTGCCGGCTCTGGCCCCACTCGCCCGATGGGGCGGGCGGCTGCGCCTATCGAGGTAGCCCCGTCGTCTACGAAGGGCGCGCCCTCCGGTATGCGTTGACCGCCAATCATCCGGGCCGGGGTTTCAGCCCCGCCTTGCAGCGGTAATTCTGTTTGCGGACCGCGCACCGGCGCGCCGGGAGTCGGCGGCTCGAACCCTGGTAGTTCCGGCTGGACCGGAGGCGCCGTCGGGGGTGTATAGGTTTGGTCGCCCAGCGGTTGACGACCTGGGCCGGTGATGTCCGGCAGACGCATCTGCTCGCCTTGTACCGGCGGCCGTTCGCCGGCACCACCCACCAAGGGAAGATTCATCTGCCCACTAGGATCGATTGGCGGCGGCCGTGTACCGGTACCAGGAGGCAACGGCAACTCGCCTTGCTGACCTAATGCCAGCTGCTGTTCTTGCGTGACTCCAGGAGTAACCTCGGGGGTGGGCTGACGACCACTGAGACCTCGATGGATCGCCCGGCCAGCTGCGTCGAATGCGATATTGGGGATAGCACTTACCGCAGCTTCCGGCACACCCTCGCCGATTGGCTTGCCTTCAGCCACATTACCGGCGACCTGACCGCCTACCGAGATCGCCGGTTGCCCGACAGCTTGCACGCCTACCTGAAGGGGTATCCCGGCGGTCTTTGCCACCGTCTTACCAGCGGCGTCGACCACCGACTTGGTCATCATGTTTTTGAGGGCGCTGCCGAGCGGCTTACCCACGATGAAGAATGCTACGGATGCCGCCGATACCCCCGACGCTTTAGCAGCTTCGATCTGCGCGTTGCTCCAGGCTTTGTCGATAGCTTCCGGCGTCGGGTTATCTTTTATCTTCTCAAGCTCGTGGGCGTAGGCTGTGCCAATGGCTTGGATTGCAGCGACGCCGCCAGTACCTGTAGCCGCACCAACGACACCGCCGACAGGCCCACCAACCGCTGTGCCGACAGTGCCGCCAAGGATCATCCCCGCCAGTTCCGGCGCGCTCTTGGACAAGCCAAATATCATTTTTTTAGTGAGCAGGGCTGGGTCTTTCACGTCCTTTAGTTCGAACGGCTTCTCGAACTCGGCCTCTTCTACCTTACTGGTCTTGGGCTTCTGGCTCTTGAGGACATCGGCGGTCGCCTTGGCGTTTTCGCCAGCCCGCAGGAAACCGCGCACCAGTGCCTGACCGTATCCCTCTTCTTCCTTCTTTTTCTCAGGCGGCGGCAAGTCCGGGACCAGTTCAGTGTTCGGATCAAACTGGCCTTGCGATGCCTGCGCGTCGAACCCACCGTAAGTTTGCTTAGCCGGCTGCGCTTGCTGCTGCTGGTAATTCGCAAGTTGTTCTCTCGCGACTTTCTGCATCATCTCGCGGGCGCTGCCTTCGGGGGCTGGCGTCCTTAAGCCGCGCTTGGCCAGTAATTGGAGAACCTGAGACGAGATCGGCGCTTGCTGCTCTTCACCGCCGCCGTAATCACCACCGTCGCCCAACGCAGATTGCTGCTGCGGCGGTGGCGGTACCGCTATCGTGTCATAGGGCGACGACGCGGCAATACCGGAGCCATAAACCGGCATGTCTTCATCGTCGAGCGCGGCCATTTTTAAACTCCGGCGCCGAGGGCGCTACCGGGGGCCGGTTGCCTTGCCGGCGCGGCACCTGCTGTAGGCTTAGCGGCAGCTGGCTTGAACTGCGTCATCGTCGATGGATCAAGCTCACCGACAGTAGCTCCGGTTTTTTTGTTTATAACGGCGCCCCAACCTGGCTTCTTAGTATGAGGAAATACTCCGTACAAACCACCATTTCGATTTACTACTACGTCCTTCGCGATTGTTGCGCCGCGACTAACCTCCAGTGAGTCGTCGTTCATCTTCATATTGTGAACGATATTCCGCTCAAAGGCTTCTTCCGGACTCGCCGGAATTGCTTGCTGAGTTACCGGGTCAATCTTGGTGTAGGCGTCATGCACCAACTTGTCGACATGCGCGACGCGAGGGTCGACCGGCGCCGGCTTACCGGCTCCAGTCGCGGGCTTTGTTGCCCGCACCAATGCAGCCGCCGCGGCCGCTTCCTCGTGCGCTGCTGCCCGCCTGTCAGCCGCCGGTATTAAGTCCTCGTAATACTTCACCTTCCCAAGCTTGAGCTGAGTATCGGCCTCCTTATCGGCGATGTCGGCGTGGAGCTTCTGGTTATCGCGCATAATTTTAGCGAACGCGTTGGGGTCGTGGGTGACATTCATCATGCCGATAAGGCGCTCTGGGGTCACCTCGAACGCGTCGCCCACTGGAGAGTGGGTGTCCTCGTTATACCGCCGGCCGATCATCATCGGCTTGCCGTCTTTACCTTTGCCGACGGCAAACTGTGCCAGCCCGCCATCCGGTGCGGCCCAGTAAGCCAGAGCTAACTGTTGCGCCGAGCCGTGATAGTCGCCCATCTGCATGAGCTTATAGGCGCTCATCAACGCTTGGTTCGAGCCGACATGGCTCATCTGGAAGACCAGCTCGCGAGCTGCTTGTGCACCTTCCATATTTCCCTTGGCGATCATCGTGGAAACCATCTGATTTTCCAGATACCGCCAAGCGTCGTTAGACCCCATGCCACGAGGCACAGAGTTAATCGCGTAGGAAATAAATGGCATCGCATTACCGGTGCGCGCGGCCTGGGCCGCCGCTTGATAAGTCGCCATCGGGGTCGCGGTACCGGGAGGGTTGAGCGTTACCGGCGTCGGCGTGACATAGGGCTTACCGGCGTCGGGGCCGACAACACTCTGCTGCACCAGATCATTGGCGTTCGGCGGCAGCATGGCCTGTTGCTGTGAGGGCGAATTCACCCGCGCCAAAGCGTCCACTTTCTCCTGGCCCAGGTGATAGGCCAGGATCGACATCGGGGTCTTCGCCCCATAATTGTCGCGCATCTCACGATATTTTAAGGCGCCCAGCATCAGGCTGGTGTGTGGGTCCTGCGCGGTGACCGGATTCCCTTGGGAATCACGGAACAATTCCGGGCGCTCTTGTCGGTATCGCTCGATATCCTGCTGGCTGAGACCAGCCAGCCCTACCCGACCGCCGGCGTTATAGTTCGGGTCACCTTTACTGGATGCGTAAATCAGGTTGGCATAATCCCAGGAGCCAATCCCGGCAGCTTGTGCAGCCTGGATAATCCCGTCATGCAGGGCCGGGTTGGATTTCTCCAACTCCACCAGATAAGTCGGACTGATCGCCGCCTTCGGTAACGCGTCCGGCAGTTCATCGCGGGTGCGGCCTCGCGTGGCTGGCGGCCGTGGGCCGCCAGGAGCGCCTTTGGGCTTGATCGTGTCCAGCACGCCCGGTTTCGGTGGTTCTGTCGGGGCGCTGCTCTCGACGACTGTCGGTTCCTCGGTCTTTGGTGGGGTCGTGCCTTTGTACGGCCGAGTGCCGGGGGTAACCCCTTCTGTGACGTGTTTAACAACAGCATTGATAGCCGTGCCGAGGGCACTTGGCGCACCCTCGACTGCCGGCTCGCCGCCGGTAGTGCGGGCGTCGATGATAGCCTGCGTCGCCGCCGACGGGGCTGGAGCTTGTGCAGAAGGTGACGGCGGCAATGGTGATGGCGAAGGCTGTTCCGGCGGCGATACCGCAGGCGGCGCTGCTGCAAGCGCAGCATCGCGCCGCTGCTGAATTGCGGCAGCAGAAGGTGGAATCGGTGCACCCTGTTGCGTTGGTATGGGGGCCACACCGGTGGGCGGGTTTTCTTGGTAAGGTCTTGGCGGCACCGGCATCGGTGCTGTTGGTAGTCGTTCACCGGAGCCAAGAGCCGAACGCGCCTGTTGGGCAGCCAATATCTGATCGGCAGACATCGACGCTGCCGCGCGCTCTGCTTCTTGGCGGGCGCGCTCGGCTTGAGGGTCGTAGGGATCAAGTGCTGCCATCAGGCGGTCCTTGTCGGGTACAGCGCCGACGGCGCTGGCCGCACGATATTGCCGATACCGTCAACCATCGTGCCGTCGGGCAGCCGGATGACCTTGCTACCGGCGGCGAATTGCTGACCGCCGCCGGGGCGTGAGGTTGGCTCCGGCGGGCGCATCCCGCCGCCCTGGTCGGACTGACGAAGCTGGGCCAGGACCGGACGTGACGGGGTTTGCGCAATCGTGGTGGCGGCGGATGACCCCGACGATCCGGCAGACCCCATCGACGGCGGAGACATCGCACTGGTCGCCATCGCCGTGCTAGCAGGATCGAGAGCCGACGACCGCATCGGTGGGGCCGCCGGTGTTGGCGACGGCACACTGATCGGCGGCTGCATCGTCATGTTCCCTTCCGGCACATTGGCCTGTTGGGCAGGGGTGACACCGGGGCCGGCGACAGCTTTAATGATAGTGGAAATGGGGGAACCTACCGGCGATGGGCCGGTCTTAACCTTGGCAGACTGCCCTTCGAGGTCCGGCGGCGCGGTGCCACCCGCACGTACCGGAGCAGGCGTACCGGCTAGCGCTGACGGCGTACCGGCATCTGTCTTTGCAACCTGCGCCCCAGCACCGCCGAGCAACCCTGCCGCAGCCACATCCCCGATCAGTGCTCGGTTACTGGCCCACGGGCGTATCCCCTGGTCGAGATAGGCCGCGTTAAAGACTCGGCGCTGGCTCTCCGGCGAGAAGTCGGTGATCCCCAGCGGGCCAGCGTATTGTTTCCAGGTATCCGGCTGGAACTGGTACAACCCAGCGGCGTGCGACCGTTGGCCGGTTGCCGGGTCGATGTTACCGGCCCAATCGGGGAAACCAAAATACCCAGGCTTCGCCGGGGCATTAGTCAGGTCGGTGCCACCATAACCGATATTAGGTCGGTCACTACTCTCGCGTTTTGACACAAGCGAAGCGATCTGGTCGGCATATTCCGACGCCCCGGCGTTGCGTGCCTTCGGGTCACGAGTGCCAGTGATACCTTCCTTAATCTCAGTCGGCACCGGCGGCGTCGAGCTACCAGTGCTCGATTGGATCGTGTCGGTGCCCTCGGGGTTCCACACCTGCCCAACGGCCATATTTGCTGCTGCCTGCTTTTCTTTTGCCGCCTGTTCCTCCGCAGTCTTTTTAGCAAGATCAGCGTCGGCGAACTGCCGGTACTGGATTTCCAGTTTGTTCTTGGCATCCATCAACTCGGCAGTAGATTTCGCACCCGCGAACAGACCGTCGACAAATGATCCTAAATTCATGGTTTAGCTCCCCAAGGCGCTGACCATGGCGCGGTTATAGTCCACGGCTTTGTAACCGCTCGGCATCGTAACCACTGCCCTCGGGTCGACCCGTTCAACTTCGTCAGCCATAAAGCCGATGTATTTATCTTCCGACGGGTCAGCCTTGTAGCGGTAGCGGTGGACCGGCAATGCGCCGATATGGCCGATCACCTCGGCGTCTTCCTTAAGGCGCCGATCCGACAACCACGGCGACATCAACGCTGCCGAGCCGAGGCCACCGACGATCTTACCGATGCCGCCCCACAGCGCCTGATCCTGCTGCTGGTTAAAATTAGACACCTGCATCTGATTATTAAAACCGGAACTCAGAGCCTGCACCCCGACGCCGAGCGCGCTGGACTGATTACCCAGCGCCGTCGTGCCGCCGCTATAGAGGCTATTAGCCGACGAGCCGTACTGGCCGGAAAGGGAGGTGGCGGTACTCGGTCCGCCAAGGTAGCCCCAGGCGGTGGGCGAACCGCCGGCCGACGCGCCGGTGCCATAGACTGCGTTAGCTTGTCCCAACCCCCCACCGCCGACTTGGCCTGCTTGCAATCCACCGGATGCTCCACCCGTTGCGGCCTCGATCTGGCCCAACGCGACGGTCGGTAATTTCTGGCCAATAGCGATGGCCTGTTGCTCTAACCCAAACCCGGTAAGCTCCTGCGCTCTTCGAGCCTGCGTGCCGGCGCTGGCCTGGGCGGCAGCCTTACTCAGACCCGCCAGTTGGTTCTCGCCTTGGAACCTCCCCTGGCTCGGGTCCAGCCCATAAGACTTCATCTGGTCTTCGCGGGCTTTGTCTTGTTGTTGGTAGGCGGTGGCTACATCCGCCTGAGCCGCCGCGCTGGCTTGGTCGGCGCGGGCCGGCGTGTTGTAGGCCTGCGCCTCTTGAGCAAACTTCGACTCCATCGGAGCAAATTGACTCATATAGCGGTCGTAGGTTTCGGTCGCTTGCGTGCGATTTTCACGCGCCTGCAGTACAGCTTCGGTCGCATTCTCACCTGCTAGGTGGGATAATGATTGTTGCGATGCTAAATAGTCCTTGGCGTAAGGCCAGACGTCATTAAACTGCTGGCGCGCCCAATCCTGGGATTCCGTCGCCATCTGATAATACTGGTCGTTACGCGCCGATGCCTGATCGGCGTATCTGTTCTGAGCCTCAAGTTGCTTCAAACCGAGGTCATACTGCATCTCGGCCGCGTGCGCGTCCGACGCTGCTGCAGTAGTCGACGCCGTGATAAATGGCGAATAATCAGGTGCCGGCGGTGCCGATGCTTTACCGCCCATTTTACATTACTCCCGGAGTAATCGCCTTCGTCGGCGCCATAATATTAGACCGAAACTGTTTGGGCTGATAGTCCAGCCATTTGCAGGTATCTCGCGTCATACCGAGCACCACCATGTCGATCCCAGGCTCGTATAAGTCCTTGATAACCGTCTCGAATTGCCAGCCGCCGCGCATGTCGATGGCGATAGCCTTATGGTTGTCCGAGCGGATGCCGGCAATCATCTTGTGGCAGCCAGCCTGATTAAATGCGTAGTCAAACGCGAGCCACGCCAACTCGCGGGTAAACCAGCGTTTGTCGTCGCCGGCCATGTGTGCCGCCATGCTCCGGCCGAAATAGGCGCAGACCACAATGCCGCCGAGGATTTTGCCGTTGTCGTCGTGCGAACTAAAACTATGATCCATGCCAGGGGTAAAAACTCCGTGTATCCTAGACATGATCCAGGTCCCGGCATTGGCAGCGTCGATCTTTACCAGTGCCATGTCTGCACGCTGACCGCGTATTGCCGGGGCGGTAAAAGCTGCACGGCCGCCTCGGCCATGAGCTTGCTTTGCGCCTCTATCCGCCCAGCGACCAGGACCGCGACGCCGCCGCCGGGTCCGCCTGTGCCGGGGCCGCCGCCACCCCCGCCGGAAGGTGGGCCGCTGGGGATACCGCCGTTAGAGGGGTCGATAGGCACCGGCGGCGTGCCGCCGGTCGTGCCGTTGCCGTTGATCCCTGGCGGCGCAGAGTTGACGCCAAAGACCGTATTGCCGCCAGTACCGGCGCACACTTGAGCCGGCGTCGGGATGTTGATTGGGATAACCTGACCGGGCGAGTACAGGTTGGTGTTGATCGCGCCGACGACGCTGCCGCCACCGCCGCCCCCACCGCCTGTAGTTAATCCGCCGTTGGACCCGCAGCCGCCTGCCCCGACGATCAAAACAGTGTTATTGGTCGAAGACCAATCTAAGGGGATCGTGAAGGTGCTCGGGCTGGCACTGGTCAGAATGAAAACGATAGGCCCGGTGCCGGGGTCATATTCGAGATAGATAACCCCCTCGCCACCGAGGGCGCCCAGGCCGCCGCCAGCAAGGCCAGCACCACCACCGCCGCCACCGCCGCCGTAGAGGCCGCCGGTACCGCCATTACCGCCGTGACCGGAACCGCCCCAAGAACCGCCCGAGCCGCCTGAACCAGACCCGGTCGTGCCGTCATACTCAGTACCGGTGTTGCCGGTACTGCTAGGGGTGAGTTGTCTTAAGGTGTGGTAATCGTCGCCGGCACCGCCATAGCCGCCAATACCGTCATACCGGCCGGTCTCGCCATACTCGCCGGGGCCAAAGAGACCGGCAGCACCACCGCCGCCAGCGCCGCCAGCAGGAGAGGTAACGCCGCCGGTAATGGTGAGCGCAGCTTGGAGGAAGGACTTGGCGTCAGCCCGAGCCTCGATGCCGTTGCCGGACATGAGGGTTTCGCGGGCGACACTGCCAAGGCGTACTTCACCTGGATTACTGACAAGAGCTTCGCGGGCGACGCCGCCTATGCGGGCGTCGGTCATGGTTTAGCTGTCGATTTTTAAGCCGCTCGTCGCGGCATTGAGCGCGCTCGCCGTCCAAGCTGCCGACGTGTTGGGGTCGGTCGAGAAGAAAGACCCCAGCCAGCCAAACGTCGTCCCCAGCGCCTGACCTGTAGCAGAGCCGCCGCTATCGGTCGCGCCGGACTTGAGGCGCATAGAGACGGTCTTGGTGCCACTGTCGGACTTCTGAGCGTAGGCTTTAACCGCGACGGTGTGGATCGTGACGGGGGGCTGAGAGAAAGCGTTAAAATTGTAGAGGTCTTCGTGATTAACCGTCGAGTCGTAGACGTAGGAATACTGGCCGTCCGGAGGCTGGTTGTTTACCTCGTCATAGTTGACCGCCATGCCGGTGAGGTTGCCCCATAAGAGCCACGATGCTTGCCCCGATGTCATTGCCGGGGCGGTTCCCGGTGCGCCAGAAGCGAACGTTACAGTTGCTACATAAGCAGAAGCGCTCCCGTCTAATTGCTGACAATTACCTGCTGTATCGTTCATTAAACCAAGCCAATACTGCGTGCCAGCCGTAAGGCTTTGAGGTGTCGTCAGCGGCATTGTTAACACAACACCGGACGTAACTCCGGTAACAGTTGATCCCGCAGACAACAAAGTACCTGCCGCACCCGCGCTGTCGGCGTATACAACCGGCCGGAAATTAGCCACACCGCTGGTAAACGCAGGCACCACGCTAATAGAGTTGAGCGTGCAATTTGCCGTAGGCGTAAACCGCCGCAACCACAATCGCCCTGCCGTAAGCGAGTTTGCCGTCGCTACCTTGGCCACACTCGACCCCAATATCCCCGCGCCAAATGCAAACTGTTGTGCGCTGTCTGATACCGGGAACGTGGTTTCGATGCGCGGGGAGGTGAGCAAGACCGCGTTGTTGGTGGTGCCGGTGCTGTCGAACAGGTAGAGATCATCAATTACTAAACCCGTGCCAGAGCCCGCAGCTGAACCAAACCCATTAGCAAAAGCATTTACCGTGTTCTGCGTATCCCCGGTCCCACTAATAATCGAGACTCCGTCAAGCCATACCTGGTATGCCGCCGAATTACCGATTGTTATATCCCACTCAAGGTAGTGAGTAGAACCGGTAGTAACTGACGACCCAGTCCCAAGAATTGTTCCAGCCGCATTCCCATTTCGCACAGTAATAATGTTAGAGGAATCTACTGCAATTGTACACTGCGCCGTTGCACTGTCACGAAAATTCACTAACGAAGAAGTGCCGGCAACAGTAATACTAAACCGCATACCGCCTATTATACGCGTATAATTTGGAAGCGATTTAAGCAAATTACCGCTAGACCCTAACTGTAACGCTTGGCCAGTGGCACTAAGCGGCGCAACAATTTGACAAGCAGTAGCCGTAAACGAAGTCCATTCGCCAGATGCTATTAACGAAGTTATACTCGAACTATTACTGTTGACGCCGCCGTACTTATCGAATCCGTCGATCAGAACAACCGCCATCGTCTCAACTCGACGTAATGATCAACGAGGCCGGCGGAAACGTCGCCGACGCGCCGTTGATAATGGCTTGGGCGGTGAGTTTGCGAACCATGCCGTTACCGGCGGCTGATGTATCCACGGCGGTACCGCCATTGGTCACGGTAAAAGTATTACTAGTAGGGCTAGCAACCACCAAAGCACCAGTAAAGTTACTCGCACTGAACGTCGGGTTTGTGCCGCCATGCTCGATAGACCACTGCACGATATCGGCCGCGAGGTAGCCGTGATTAGGTAGCGTAATCACCGCTGGGCTGGCGGCGGATACCGTGGCGGGCCGCCACGCCCAGTTACCGAAATAGTCCCAGGCCAGCAGGTTGCCTGCCGTCGAGGCGTCGTAAAGGCCGAAGGCGATAACGATACCCCAATCCGCCGTCGCCGTAGCAAAGGCCAAAGTCGTGCTGTTGGAGATCGTGCTAGGACTGGTGCCGGTAGCCGACCCCCAATCAGCCGCGACGGTCGATTTGCGCGCGTAGGAGCCGCCGCTGACCTCAGTAAAGCCGCTGCCGGCATCGGTACCCACCGCCGTGAAGAGCGCGATGTAGGCCGCTGGGAGCGTAAAGATCGTCGTCTTGCCGGTGATATGGTTGAGTATCCCCTGGGATACCCGGTCGGTGAAGCCGGTCATGGCATGCTACTTTCAAACCCTGTCAACGTGCAGGCAAAGTCGCCGAAAGTAGCGTCGGGAATAAGTGGCCCGACAATTGCCAGCGTGTCGCCCTCGGCAAAATTAAGCGGCACACCGGATGTAGTCAGCGTGCCGAGAAAAGCGCCGGCAGCGACCGTGCCGCTCGCCACCGTGGTAAAAACCCCTGGCGCTGCTTCGGTCGCCTGCCGGATCAGGACGGTGACGCTAGCGGTCGCTATGAGCCCGCCGCGCATCTCGCTCGAATGGCCGAGGTAGTCGCCGAAATCTATCGGGAACGTGACCGCCTTACTAAACCGGTGCAGCAGCAGGGATTGGTTGGCGGTCAGCTTATCAGGGACGAAGCACGCCACGATGTAACGCGGGTGCGCCGACGCCACGTCCCATTTAACGCCGTCCCACACCCACGACGAGCGGTGGCCGTTAAAGACTTCGCCTATGGACGGTGAGTCGGGGAAATTCAGAATCGGACTTACCCCTCTTGTTGTACTACCGTGACCTGAGCGGCTTCCTGTTGCCGCTGCATCGCGGAGTAGACAGCACGCTCCTTTGCCTGCTGTTCATTATCAGCCTCGGTCACGATTTCCTCGTAAACCGCCGGCGCCTGTATCGTAACTGTGTAAATCGGCATGATGTTTACGCCAAAGTTAGAGTGCCGGTGCGTATAGTTCCGTCGCTACCCTTAAACTTAAAGGTCAGCAAAGTGTTACTCGTCGCCTCGATCACCAGATCGCCATTGGCAGTCGGGGTCACGCTGGCCGCTGGTCGCTGCACAATGGGGCGAGTAAACGTAATCCTCGTGCCGTCGTCCATTATCCCACTGTCGCCGACCACCGTCGCGCCGGTCGCCACAGGGACGCGGTTTACCGTCAGATCAGCCATGAACGACGTGCCCCGAGCCAGTGGTGATAATCGAACCGTCGGCGGTCAGGAGACCAATCGCGGCGGGACCAGGAGGACCGACCGGACCGGGTACGCCCCGAGGTCCGGCAGGACCGGTAGGTCCAGCGGGGCCGACCGCACCTGCCGGTCCGGCAGGGCCAACCCCGCCAACCGGACCGGCAGGACCGACCGGACCGACGGCCCCTTGGGGGCCTATCGGACCGGCGGGACCGGCAGGGCCGGCGGGGCCGACCGCGCCCTGAATCGCACCCGAGCCAGTGGCACTGCGCACCGCCGCAGGACTAAGGATTTCGTAGTCTACCAAATCCTTGAACGTAACCGCACGGTTGGGAAAATCGCCGCGCTGACCCGCTAGGGACTCGACAGCGGCTTTCAACGCAGCGATCACCGCGCTTACATTACGCACTTGGCCCGTAGCGTCGGCTACGAGACTAGGGATCGGCGGCACATAAGGGTTAGGGCTGGGCGTCAGCGACCCGGTCACTGCCTGTGAGACCGGCGGCTGGGAAGTCGCATGCGGCATCGCATGCGGCCTGATACCGGGCTTAAAGGCGGAGCGGGGGCGCATCACACACCCCTGAGTTCAGTCATTGTCGTACCAAGCTGGACCGAGTAGACGCTCGCCATAGAGACAATTTCGATCTGGTGGTCGAATGCCCGGAAACCCTTGGGCAGCCGAAACAAATCCTGTTGTCGAGTGAGGTAGTGCTCCATGATGAGCGTGAAGTCAGGACCTGCATAATAACGTAGTACACCCCAGACACCGTCCGGCAATGCCATCGTCGGATCAACAGTTTCGAGCGGGGCGGGCGGAAACTGACCCGAATGGGGGCTATCAATTTCGGGACCAAGGGTGACCTGGACGGCCCCGAGGGAAATCGGTACCGGCGCAAAGAAACGCTTGGACCGCCAACGAAAACGTAGTCTTGGCTGGTTCGTGTCGTCCCAGCGGTAGATTTTCTTATTGGCACAGATGTACGTATCACCGAAGTATTCATCGTTCCATACACTTACTGCATCCTTAAACGTGTACAAATCTTCAAATGCCAACCTCGGGTCGGAGTAATCCAGCATAAAAGCTTTGCCGGTACCATTAATCGCAAGATACTGAGTGCGATGGCGGGCGCAGTAGATGTCCTTAGCGCGATAAACCTCCTGCCACTTCTCCTTGTCCACCAGAACCTGGGTCTGGTTGGACATGCCATAGCCGCTGATCTGAATCAGCCCGTTTTGTGACGCGTAATAAACCGCCAACAGATCGGCCACCACGGACCCACGCGACACGCAGGGTTCCGGCACCTGGGACTGCACAATGATAAAATTTGATGGGCTATTGCCGGACCCCGTCGACGGGTAGCCGGTGGTCAGGATCATCAGGTACTGCTGCCACACCGCCAATGCGATGATCTCGTAATGCACGGACTGATCGTAAAAGCTGGGCCATGTATGCGGCCGGTCCGGCTCACAGAAATGCACCGTGTTGCCAGTCCACCCCACCATCATCCCACCGGGCAATGAAGTCAGCCCGTCCAGGTAGTCAGGTGGGTTTTCCCATCCTCCGCTTTGGAGGATGAGGTGCCCGACGATGTCGTCGTCAGAGATACCATCGTCATACGTAGCGCCCCAGCCCGGCGGGTAAGCGAACCGCGTCACCTCGTAATACTGCGTGCCGGTGTCCTGACCAGTCACCGTGCGATAGAGCACGAGACCAGTAATCGGCGGGTAGTTGCGGTCCGCAGGGTTCGCCGGTATCGACCCCGGAAACCCCGACAGATGCCAGACAGCGTCGGGTGGCCCATCAAAGACGTTAGACGGCGGACTGGGACTGGACTCCTCACCAATTTCGTTAAGCCACGTGTAGACGTAGGCGCGGGATATCTTGGGCACGGTCGTCGTGCCGCCAGTGGCGCCGGTGATTGTGAGCGCGGTCGTCGGCTGGATCGTCCCCAGCGAATAAGGCGGGAGACCCGCCTTAATCCGCTCAAACGTGCTCCACTGCGGGGTTAGCTGACCGGGGGAAGTCCAGTACAGCCGGTGCTTATCGTCGTTCGCCAGGGGGCTGCGGACGACAGAAGTAAACTTACTAGGTAAGGGCACCCACAGCTGCTCACCCTCGACGACGAACAGGTAGCCCTTCTCAACCGGCCCCGGTGTGGCAGAAAAATCGTGGACCAGGACCGGCGCGAACAATCCATGCAGTTGGCCCGAGGACAGGTCGCAGTTGACCGCCGCCTCCGCCATGTTGTCGTTCAACAGGCGGGGGTCGATCAGGGGGACCATGCCCCCAAAGCCTTTGATCTCCCAGGCCGGCAACTACTTGACCGAGCCGGGAGAGTTTGTCCCCTTTGACGAGAACGACTTCTTCGCCAATGCCTTCTTCATCGACGGCGGCGGCCCAGGGTTCTCGGGGCACGAAACCGGCTTCTGCGGATAGGACCGGCCAGCGCTGCCGCCGGTGTTGTGGACCGTATTGTCGAGGGTCTTAACAGCCATGGGGTTACTCCCGGAGTAATCAAGGGTTTCGCGGGATGCGCCGATGCGCGGCGTCAGCCGCATCCTCGGCGTTGATCACATCCTCAGCCTTATTCCAATAATAATCGTCCTGACCTAAAGGCCTACCGTCGCGTTCCCACATCCGGTACGCCAATGCGCGGATGCGCTCTTCGCGTTCGCTCAGATCGTCGGCCAATTCAGCTGACCGGCTGCAGACGCGGCAACCCCTGCGCGGCCGCTTCCTGGCCTTGGTTCTGCTGCGCTCTTGCCTGTTGGATGATCTTCTGGATCAGCGGGCTAGCCCGCTTAAAAGGCCCATCGCCGAGGATGTCCAGCACCTGATTCCACTCGTCGGCGGTGAGCGTGATCGTCAGCTCATCCATCTATCGTACCCTCCGAGCGCAGATATAGCCCTTGGTCAGGATCGTACCGCCGCCGGTAAACGCTATCTGCGCCACCATGTAAAGATCGAGCGTCGTCGCTGACTTAGCACGACACTGCCCGGTCATCAGCACCTGCCGCTGCCCCGTTGTCAGAGAATTAGTCGTAAACATGTTGAGGATACCAATCCCAGCCATAATCTCAGTATCGCTTGGCAAAGCATTGGAGTGGGTGCTGATGCTCGACGCGATCATGGTCGGGCCAACACTGGCAGCAGGCCGAAAGTCGGCACTGCCCCAGACTTCCCAGTCGCCGGCAGTCAGCGTGATATGGCATATCGGCGTCGGGACGTTAGAACTGACCGGCGTACCGGTAGAATTGGGTATCGCAATATACTCGCCGACCCGGCCGAGCGCCGCCTCGGAGCCATCGGTTACCCCGAACTCCAAATGATCAACCCGAGTGTCGAGTTCCTGGATACCAGCGCCACCGGAACCGATCTTAGCGTCCAGTTCCTTAACCGCATTGGTCAAGACAAACACGAGATGAGTCGGCGCAATGGTCTTTAAGGGCGTACTGGGCAGACCCTGGCCGATATCGCTAAACGCGATTTCGGTGACCATCTCGGGGATCACCGTCTCGACGTTAGAGGCCATCAAGCCCCAGCGCATCGGCGGCGTCGTCTGCCCCTCGGGCAACGCGCCAAACGGCGACCAATGCGTGCCGTCTTCTAGCGGTATCATATAATTGAACGATACCGGGTTGAGTTGAAGTATTGCATCGAGGCCAACAGTGTAAGGAGTAACATTCTCCTTTACCGCGTCGTCGCAGATGGTATTCCACGAGCCGGTTATGTTTGCTGTGCCTAACGGAGTGAAGACGGCATAAGTCAAGGAGCTGGTATGGTTAAAGAAATTATGTTCATTGGCCCGGTAATAGTTTTCACCTGAGCCGTACATCACGATATTCGCCGTACCGCTAGTGTCGAGTATCGTCGTGATCGTGACGCCGGCGTCGCGTGTCGCAAAGTTCGACCCACGTATGTTGTACTGAACAGCATCGAATATGTTGGATGTGAGCGTGCCGGAAACGCTGAGGCTGCCGGCACTGAGCGCGCCGGTTATCGTCGCCGAAGCAGCGCCGATAGCGCCGGTCGTCGTAAGTGACGTCGCACCGATTGCGCCGGTCACATTAAGAGAGGCGCCATTGATCGCGCCGCCAGCCGCTATCGTCGTAGAGATAACCAGCGAGTCGCCGCTGATCTGCCCGGCAGCGTGAAGGGTCGTCCCAGCGGTGATCGACCCCGTCGTGCCTACCGAAGCGCCGGATATAGCACCGGTCGTTGCGAGGGACGCGCCGGTGATCGCCCCATCGACGTCAACATTACCAGTAACGTGCAGATACGGAACATTGTTAAACGTTGCCGTACCGGTAACTGTCAAGTTGCCAGCCACGCTGACGCTCTGCAGCCCGGTATTCCCGGCGACTGTAAGCCCGCCGTCCACGCTAAGATTTTGCACCACAGTCGCGCCGGCCACACCAAGAGTGCCGCCGATGCTGACATTGCCGGTTGTCGTCAACGACGCGCCGGTGATCGCCGCGCCGCTGATATTGCCAACTACCGCGAGTGCGCCGCCGATATTGGTGTTGCCGGTTACGCTCAGCCCGCCGTTGATACTGGTATCGTGTAGCGTACTAGCACCAGTCACCGTCAGCGTGTTCAGCGTCGTTGCACCGGTCACCGTCAGGGTGTTCAACGTCGTCGCGCCGGTCACCGTCAAGTTGGTCACCGTCAGCGCGCCGGACCCGCCAGTAAAATCCACTTGGTCGGTATTAAAGTGAAACTTAGCCCCGGCAATGTCGATAACACCCAGCGTGATCCACTCGGCAGGGACGTACACCCCGGCGGTTGCCCGCGTTGCTATACATTGGCGCAACGACGAAGAAGTAGTATCGACCCAGTATTTGTACCGGCCTGCGCCGCCTGCCGTGCCTGATGGAGGGACCGTACCGGGGTTGAACTCAAGGTCCTTGGCGAGGTTATCCCCCAACATCCTATCGTATTTGGTATAGGGGTAAGTCAGTCCAGTCATTACGCTACCCCAATATCGGATATAGTTTGGTGCCGATAGCCCAGTAGGCGCCGGTCCACTCAAACGTCAGATCGTCTCCCGACACGTTGGAGATAAATTCGACCCCGGGAATACTGAACGCCTCCGAGCCGGTCGCGCCGATAAAGGTCACGGGGTACAGGCTAGCGGTCTCGCCGTAATCGAGCACATCGACGCGGTCGCCCAGGATGGGACTAGGCGGCAGTACCACCGTCATCGGCGCAGCGGTCTGGTTGTTTATGTAAACCCGGCCAACGGCAATCGAACCGCCAAACCCCAACGGCAGAGCCGTTGTCATCGTAATAAACAGCGGGTAGTCATAAAGCGGGATACTAGGCGCGAGGTCTACCATCAGCGGGTTCAGCGGCTGGTCGATCACCACCAGGATGTCGACTTCGCGCTTACGCAGGCTGACCCCGGCCTGCGCCACAAAGCTGACGGCGTAGGTCATCCCCGGTGTCCCCGACGCCATATCGAGAACGACCGCCTTTCCCTCTTGGATCAAATTATTACGGTAGAACGTCAACGGGTAAGTGTCCACTAGGACCGGTATCGTCGTTGTTCCATCGAGTGGATAGTTAGAGCGCCACGGCGGTATCGTCGCCGGCAGCTCAGAGGTAATCAGCAGATGTTCGAGAAGAGTAATACTTTCCGACGGGTCGAGCCAGCAAGTGAAGTCGATAATCAGCCGGCTGATATCCATATTGTCTTTGTTGACCGGACCAAAGGGTAGACCTTTGTCGTCGTCAGCGGTGATCATAAAGTTATATTCGTGCATCAGGCCGGCCCTCCCCACCCGCCGTTCTTCGAACGGCCGCGGGCAAAATACGGATACAGCCAGGGCGTGCCTTCGGTGATGAACATCGACTGCACATGGGCGCGAGCCTGCGCCACACCGGACCCGAACAGCCCCGCCTGGACGCGGCCCATCCCGGCGTCGCTGTAAGGCTTACCGGGTTGCAAAAAGAGCCGCGACATGGCGCCGGCGACAATCGTATCAGTCCACATAAACCAAAAATTATCGTCCAAAGGAGCGTCATGGCAGGAAGGGCGCAACGCAATTAGAACTTCGCCGTTGCGCGTGGTATCCGGGATCGGCCATGAAAGATCGCGAATACGGCCCGGCGGCTCAAATTTAGGGCGGGACAACCCACGAAATTCAAGAAATCGAAATACCCGCCAGTGAGAATCCCAAGGGTCGAACGAAAGCGTGTTTACACCGGGGTCCATCCGCCAATACACATGCTCGCGGCGATATGTACTACGCATAAAGAACTCGCCGACCGAGTTCCATACCTGCATTCTCACGTTGTCGAACGTGACTCCCGGCATCTGCAACTGGATTTGGTCGTAAACCCCCTCCAGGTTATTGATGCAAACCCCAGTATCGCAATCCGGCAACGGAACAACGGGGAGGATAGGATCGCCGGAGTTGCGGCCCCTAGGCCCCTGCGGGCCTTGCGGCCCGGTCGGACCCGACGGCCCCTGCGGACCGTCGGGGCCTTCTGGACCCTGCGGGCCAACACCGGGACCGGGCGCTCCCGGTTGGTTGACCGCCGGCACCCACTGGGAAGACGAGCCGTCATTAAACCACAGGAAGAGCTGACCCGAGACCGAGTCCCACCAACCGTCGCCGATTGCCGGAGATAGAGGTGGGGTATCGCCTAGGGAGATCGTGCTAGCCATTGTTCTTCAACAATAACGTGTTGAACTTGCTCAGCAACGTAACCGCCCTGCCATTGTCGGCAAAAGTATCCTCGACCAACTCGGCCCGCCCAACGACGTAGAACATCAAAGGCGAATAGAACTGGTCCTCAAACGGCAGGATTGTGGCGTAATCCGCCGGCATCGAAAACTTCGGCAAAGGCTTGCGCAACCCATAGGTCATCCACGCGTCCGGCCGCTTGACCTTGATCTCGATAATCGCCTCGTTGACGATTTCGATTAAGTCGGCATCGGTAAAGCGAGGGCTCCCTGATATGGGCACGAGGTCATTGAGAAGACCCCGAGCCTCATATAGCAGCGCGCCGAACGTCCGCGTGGCATAAGTCGGCATGCGTTACTCCCAGGAGTAACCTTAAATCGGCGTAGCGTAGGCGCTGACCAACGCAGCGCCGTTGAGCACCTTACTGCCGTAAACGTGCAGACCGCGCAGGATCGTGCCGAAGGTGATCTCCGAACGCATCGTTTCCACGTTCGAAAGCTGGCTGGCAAAGGTCAGCCCGACACTGTGACCGCCGATGATATAGGTCACTTTGTGCGTGGTATCGGTGGTCTTGGGCAAGAGGTTGGAACTATAAAGCGTAAACCGGTCGATCATGCCGAGGCGGCCGTTACGCGCGAGGGAGACGCCATCGCCCGATATGGAGGCGTTGGCAAGGTCGGACTTTTTAACGAGCCCGCCAAACCACGGTGGGATGACCATCCAACGCCCGGTCTCCGGGATGTTCTGCTCGTCGAGCACCGTGCCCATGTCGACAATCGTATCGACCACATTGGTGGCATTAACCACCAGCGGTGTGCCAGCCACTCCGAGATTGATATTATCGGAAATAATCCCGGCAGTAGCCCCCTTGTTGTCGGCCGAGATGTCCGCGTAGAGACCGGCAAGCACCGACGTATCAATCGTAATCTTCATCTGCTCGGCAGCGTCGTCACTCCACATGGAAAGCAATTCCATATCGGCCTGCAGACGCATGATATCGTCGAGCACCAGGTTGAAGTATTTCGCGTTGTCGATGGTCAACTCGACCGTCGTGCCCGACGGGCGGTCCACCGTCAGAGCCATGTCGAGGGTGTAGTCCTTGATCTGGATCGTGGGCTTGGTCCGGATTTTGACCTTGTCGCCCATATTGCGGATTTCGCCCTCGTAGTCGGTATTGGAAATAGCCGCGAGGACAGTAGCCGCGTAGAACTTCTCAATCAGCTTGCCCGACCAGATTTCCGGTACGAACACGCCACCGGCGGGTGCGCCGGAATAGGCGGGGGATGCAGCACTACCGCTATAGGGTGTGCCTTGTGCAATTGCCATTTAGGGGGCTCCTGAAGGCTGTCATTGAGAGACACGTCCTTCTTGGGCCGCCAGAAGAATGTCCCGCTCCATACGGTCGGCTTCCTGTTCCCGACCCTTGAAGCGGCCTTTCAGCCGGCCCTCGTAGAACGCCTGGATATCGCGGTTGGTCCAGATGCGCCGTTCCGGAGCGCCGGGTCCCGGTGTCGCGTTGGAAGCGCGGCCGGGGGCTGCGTATGCCGCCAGGTCCACCTGACCCGCACCGTTCCCATAGTATCCCCCGCCATTACCATTGCGAGGGGTTACAGGATACGCCGTCTGGGCCGGTGAAGCCGGCTGCATACGCATTTGATCGGTATGCTCATGGAGATAGGCTTTGAAAAATCTGCCAGTGCGCACCGCGTCGCCGCTGGCATAGGCTTCTCGGAGCATGTCTAGGCGACGTGCGCCGGAGAATGGGTCCTGGTCCTGAAGCCAAGCATTAAAGCCGGCATCGGTGTCCAATTGCTGCCACTGGCCCGCGATCTCGGGGTCGCGGTCGAGTTCCGCGCGCACCCGGTCCTTTACCCGGTCACCGGTGGTTTGACTGGCGTGGTTGCGTAACTGCTCAATCTGCGCACGCATCGCCTCGATGTCTTGGCTAACCTCGGCACGCGCCCACCGTCGAGTCGAGTCGACAAATTCCGGCCCGTAGGTCGTGTAATCCTCTTCCGGTATCTCAACGGGTCCGGCTGCCATAGCGGGCGCCTCGGGTTGGGCAGGAGGGCGCTGCATCGTCGCCAGCAGGGTTTCCAGCTGCTGGATATGCTGACGCATCTGCGGGATTTCGTGGTCGTATTTGCCTTGGAGCGTGCGGTACCGGTTCTGCCAGTCGTCAGACTGTGGCTGCGGCGGCTGCGGAGCCTCTGGAGGAGCCTGAAACGTCTGGGGCTGCTCCCCTAGCTCCTGTGGCGTTCCCCCCACCACAGCGGCTTCCAGCTCATTCTCTGCGGTGATTTGAGCAGCAAGCTCTTCTGCCCGCGCGGCCGCCCGGCGCACCGCCTCGGGCATGCGCGGCGTATAATCCACACCATTGACGGCCGGGGTTACTCCGGGAGTATCGGAGGCTTGCTGGTCGCTGTGCTGCTGGAGATCGGGTTCGTCAGGCATACCGAGCCTTTATCGTCGGTTTCTGGGTGGCGCGCTGCGGCGCGTTAACGCCGGCTTCCATCACCTCGAAAGCCCACAGCACATCCCGCACGCCTCTCGCGTACCCACAGTGGTCCTTCTCGCCGGTATCGAGGGCGACGTGCGCCAATTTACCCATCTGCTCGGCCAGCGCGCCCACGATGATCTTCCAATCCTCGGTGTTCTTGAGGCGTTGCGCGGCCTCGAACGCCTCTGATCCCAAATTCAGCATTAGCCTAAGCTCGACTCCTTCGGTTTGCCGTAATGCCCGAAGGCGTGGGCAAATTGCTGGTCCGGGCCGCGCATCCCCTTGGTCAGACCGGCAGTCGCACGGCCTGAGAGATTGCCCAGGTTCTGGATCGTGCGCGCCTTGCCGATGGGCGAGGGAAAACCCTTCGCACTGGAACCGGCATAGTTGCCGCCGGCCATTGACGGCGGCAGGTACGGCCCGGCCGGCGGCTGGGAGGATGAGCGCGCCATCAGTCAGACCCCGTCGACGTAAATCTTGGTGGCCGCGACTTTTTGCGGGTTGAGCCGCGACGCGTCAGTCGAGACCGACTTGCCCTTGGGGTAAGAGTTGGGGCTGGTGGTTGGTCCCGACACACCGGATTTGCCGCCGCCTGTAGCTTTGTTGGTTTGGGTCCGCATCTCGATCTCTCCGTTCTGGTCGCCTTTCACCGCGTCGCCGCGCGAGGTTTTTTCGTAGGTGCTATTCATCGAATTTCTCCTAATGGAGTGCCTGCGGCTGCTGCCCGGACCCGCGCAAATAGCCCATCATCTGGTCGAAATGGTAACGCTGAGCGGGCGTATACGCCCGCTCATTAAAATCAGCGGGCCACTGATTGAAGGCATACCCTCGAAAATACGCTGGTAAGCCAGCAGCTTTCTCCCATTGGGCGTAAGGGCGGGTCTCGCCATGATTCTTGGCATAGTACATGTACTGCGCCTGCAGAAGCTCTTTTTGGGTATCAGTCATCGAGTTCTTAAAGCTCTCGTAGTATTTTTTAATCACCGGGTCTTTCTGCGCCATGTGGTGGCTGACGATGTCGCCGAGCACGTCAATCGGCCGGGCATCCGGCCCGATCTCCATACCGGCTTGGTCGATGGGGATATAATCCGGCCTTGGATTGTCAGGGGTGCCGGGTTCATTCGGCCGCCAATATTCGAGCTTTTTACCGGGACCGGCGATCAGACCCTGGTTGTGGATGACCGGGTATTCCCGCGCGGCATCCTCGAATATCAGGGTGGGGTGCGGGGCCTCGGGTTTTGGTGACTGAGGCTGGTCGGCGGCGGTGGCGCTGGAGAGTTGTGAGGTAGGCGCCGGGGTTTGGGTTTGCGATACCCGAGTTAGCGAGGGTGCCGACGACATGGCCATCTGCTGATTGCCGCCGACCGGTGCGCGTGCGCCGGTCTTAGGGTCGATCATCTCCAGATGGTTGTATTCCTTTGGCCCCATATGACGCAGCGGGAACCCCAGCCCGTATTGCGGGTTCGCACCGATCCAGTCGAGCACGACGGGGTCGTTACCCAAGTCCAATGCCATACCGCTACCCGCTTCGCCGGTGCCGGTGTGACGCGAGTGGGTGACACTTGGATTGACCTGATGCTGCCGGGCGGCATCGCGGAAACCGGAGATAATCTCGACGCGGGAGCGGACTTCCGGCGGCATCGCCCCCACCATCGTCTGGAACCGACGCGCCATCTCGTCGCTGACACCCTCGACGCTGCTGGGCTGACCGAGACGGGCTTTGTCACGAGCGTAGGGAGAGAGGGTGTCGCCGGCGTAAGACATCCTGGCTAAGGGCGGTGCACCCGAAGACGACTGCTCCCGCAATTCGTCGATTACTAAGTCACTATACGCAGGATTTTCCGAAAATTTTGTGAAGTCCTCGCCGCCGACCAGGCCCCCCGTTTTATTGCGGTTATACAAGTCATCTACATAACGCCAACCTTTATCAGAATATACCAATGGCATGTCGCCCGACCCGCCAAGTGCCGACGTCGAAGTTGAGGGCAACACGACATCGCCAGGCGGCGGCGGTTTTGGTTGGGCATAAATCCCAGCGGCCTGTTCGCCTAACTTTTCGCCCAACCCTTCCTTGGTAAGCCGACTTGCTACGTAACCCGGCGACCGCTCGACGACATCCTGCGGCGGCAACGACGACGGGTTTTGTATATTGCTAGTCCCGCCGCTACGAAGCCGATCAAGCTCGGCCCAATAGTCCGAATCCGCTGCCGTCGCCGATGAAAATGTAGAAGCAGTGCGATACGCATCCTGCGGCGGCTGCCCGAGATTGCTGGGGATTGCCAATGTTGACGTGTCGGCGGTACGCAACCATAGCGGCGTATCGGAATCTTCGAGGGCGCTAGCCACTGGAGGCCCCCGACGGCGGGCGGAAGTTGTTTTGTTGCGGGCCACCCGGTGGGGCGCCGGCGGTGGGCGCACCGCCGCCTTGCTGCGGCATCACCGGCGTACCCTCTGCCATCGCCTGGGCGGTCCCCGGCGGGCCGCCGGCTACCTGGGCGAGCGCGCCAATGGCTTGACCGGGGTCGACGCCGGCTTTTGCCGCAGCCGACCCGGCTTTGATCGCCATGTCGGCTTTTTGTTGCTGAAGGTTTTGCTGGATCATCGCCATCTGGGCCTGTTTCTTGGCCGCGACCTGGGTCGAGATAGCGTCGTCGTCCGGCACGATGTCGTCGGGCAGGCCGAGGTCGCTGGCGAGTGCGCGTAGTACCCTCGCGCGACCGAGTTCGCCGACCAACTCCGCATCCAGCGGATTTGCCGTAATCTGCAAGAACTGTAGGCGCTTTTGCTGGTCGGTTTCCTTTTGCAACGCGACGATGACACCGTTGACTTTGATTTGTTCTCCACCCGAGAGCAGGTTGGAGGTATCGGTCAGCATGACCATGTCGTAGAGGCTATCGAGAACGCCACGTATGACATCCTCGTCGATGTTTGCCGCGACGGTCTGCAATACCTTCTGGGCATTGCCCATGAGCATACTTAAGCCCGAGGCCGTGCGGCCTGCGCCGCCTTTGAGGCTTTCGCCCGTGAGGTACCGGGGGATTGCCGAGATGTCGTCAGCCAAGCCGCTAATGGCGGAATAGATGCCCATTAGCTCTTGCGCGTTACTGGATGGTTGGAAAAACGTAATAGGTTGGCGCGCGGTGTTGCCGCCAAGCGGGTCCGAAAAAACCTTCCAGCGTTTCCACGGATACAGCGTGTCTTCGTTGGTGCTGGGGTCCAAAAGCTCGGTATTCACGACGACTTGCGGACCCGATGCGATGGACATGTTGTTGACGAGCGCACGTAAGGTGGCGTTCGCGACCTCTTGAAGGTCCTCAAGAATGTCAGGTAGCCCGTGCCCCGCGATGGTACCAGGTACCTTCTCGAAGCTACTGACATAATAAGGATGCCGTTGGCGCGGGCTTGGACTAATCTGGGTTTTAATAGTGTACCGTCCGACGACCCAGCTTTGTACCATATACTCGCGGTCGGGGTCAGGTATCTGCTTGGGATCAACGCCGTTATCCAGAAGAACGTGTCCTTGCACAAGACCGTGGTACTCGGCGGCGTCTATGAGATGCGAGAAGTTCTGGGAGGGGCTTTCTCGCGCTGCAAGCATGGCTTGCTCGACGTCGGGGCTATCCATCCAGTCGCGCAGCCCTGTCGCATAGTCGTTGAGGGCGCCTCTAACAGCGTCCTGGTCGTAGCCGGGGAGGTCCATAACCTGGACCAGATCATTGCGAGTAAGTTTCTTGCGCTCGATAATTTCGGCATTCTGGATGTCCTGCGCGCCGGGGTCCCAATAGAGGTCATTGGGCGCGATCCGCTCCCAACACATTTGCGGCACGGTCCGCAGGGTGGGTTGTTTGTTCTCCCAGACGAGCTTGGACACCATGCGGACCGTGGGTCCTTTGATGCAGGCGTAAGGGAAAAGGGCGATATCCACGAGGAACCGGGCGAGTGCCGAGTAGAACCCGCCTTCCTGCAGGATTTCGTCCATGCGGTTGCCGGCATTCTCGGCAGAGAGGCCGGCTTGGCGTTTGGCAGTCTGCTGCGCCGCGTGCATCAGCGCGAGATATTTGCCGTGTACCACCTCCGGGTCGGGCTGCTGGCCCTGGCCTGCGGCCTGGGCCGCCTGGGAGGCAACGATCTGGGCTATCGTCGCAGCCACCGCCGGCGGAATGTTCGGGTCCGGCTCGGGCTCGACGCTCCACGGGCGCTCGGCACCGAGGTACACGTCGCGCAGGAGAGAGGTCGCGCCCCGGCATTTCACCGCGACCAGGCGGCTGTAGACCATGGAGCCGCCGAAACGCTGGATTTCCATTAGTTTCTGCGGGTCGTACTGACCCTCGAACATGCGCTGGGCGCGCAGAAGCCGGTCGTTTATGGAATTCTGGTTCGAGTTGCGGTGGTCCCTGAAGGAGTACCAGCGCTGGCGGATATAGTTGCCGAGGTCGTCCGGCGGAATCTGTACCGGCTGATTACGCCTGTCATTTTCGGCGCGGTCCCGTGCCGCTAGTTCGTCGGGGGACACAACACGCAGAAATCCTGGCGCCGTCCTACGTCCGTAGACCGACGGCGACGAGGCGATCCCTCCGGGCTGCGCTGGCGGCAAAACACAGACCTACAAAAATACAGGCTTCGCAGATATACCATATCGGCTAATGGGCGCAAGGCACGAGGGTACATCTGGTGAGTGATAATTTCTTAGACCCGAACCCCGTCATCGACGACGCGCTGATCATGCGCCTGACCTATGACATCGCGACCGGCATCCACGAGGGGGCGGTGCTTGCTACCCGCTACGGCTTTGCCGATCTGGCGGCATTGCGCCGGTATTTGCTGAAGCACCCGCAGATCATCAGGAATGCGCAGAAAACCAAGGCGCTGGTGGATAGCGACGAGGGATCGGAAGCGCGGGTGCGGCTCAAGGCGATGCACGCCACCGAGGAGTTGATTCCAGCCACGGCCGGAATAGCGGCCGATCCCAGGATTGCTCCGCAGCAGCGGATCGACGCGTTCAAACAGCTCTCGCGGGTGTCGGGGCTGGATGCCGCAGCAGCGGCGAAGGCTGGCAGCGGCGGCCCCGCCTTCACGCTTAACATCCTGTTTCGCAAGAACCCTGCGGAGAAATTGGCATTTACTCCCGAGGTACCGCTGATTACCCCCGGAGTAACTTCGGACGATGGGGAAGATATGGATGAGGAGGTGTGATGGATTACCTACCGCCGCCTACCGTCGAAGAATTCATGCACGATCCCGCACGGATACGCGTCCTCGTCGGCCCGCTCGGGAGCGGCAAGACGATGGGATGTATTATGGAACTCATGCGGTGGGCATGCAGTCAACCACCTCACAACGGCGTACGATATACGCGATTTGCCCTAATCCGTAATACCTTACAGCAACTTCGCCAGACGGTGTTGAGTGATACGATGTCATACCTGCAAGGTATGGCCCACTATTACACGACCGATTCCACCATACAGTTCCGATTGACGTTGCCGGATGGCACGCGGCTGCATAGTGACTGGATGCTGTTGCCGTTGGATAGCAAGGAAGATGTTCGCAGGCTTCTGTCATTGCAGCTCACCGGTGCGTGGATTAACGAAATCCGGGAAGTCCCGTTCGACATCATACGTCCGTTGCTTGGGCGTTGCGGAAGATACCCCTCGAAGGCCGTAGGCGGGGCTGCGCGGCGCGGGATTATAGCCGACACAAACCCGTGGGACACGGATTCACCCTACCATGAGCGCATGGTTTTAAGCCCTCATCCTGCATGGAAACTATTTCAGCAACCCTCGGGGTTATCGGCGGATGCCGAAAATGTCGAAAACTTACCCGAAGGCTACTACGACGAGCTGATGAGCGACAAGGACCCCGACTGGTGCTCGGTGCATGTCGAGGCGCAGTGGGGGGTATCCAACGCGGGGCAGGCGGTGTTCCGCCGGACCTTTCACGCCCCGACCCACGTGAAGGACATGGGGCCGAGGGAGAGTGGTAGTCTTGTGGTTAACCCGCAACGGCCGGTCATGGTCGGCATGGACTTTGGTAGGACGCCCTGTGCGGTGATTGGGCAACATGACGCCTACGGCCGGGCGATAATCATGAAGGAAGTGGTAACAGAGTCGATGGGGTTGATCCAAATGATCGAGGAATACCTCAAACCGATTCTGACAAATATGCCATACGCCAATAAGCGAATATTCATCGTAGGCGATCCGGCAGGCGCTCAAAAATCACAATTAACCGAAGAAACCAATTTTGACGTTTTGAAGGAGGCCGGTTTTGTAGCCTATCCGGCATCTACCAATGCCGTCGAGCCCCGACTGTTGGCTGTAGACCGCCTTCTACGGCAAACTGTAGCCGGCGAGCCAGCGCTACAGATTTCCCGAGAGGGGTGCCCTACCCTGATATCGGCTTTGGGCAACAAGTACCGGTACCGGCGCAAACGCGACGGGCAAATGGAGGACCTACCGGAAAAACTACACCCGTGGTCGGACATCGTGGATGCCTTGCAGTATTTTTGCCTGGGTACCTCAATGAACCTGACCGGGCGGGTTCTGATGCGCGACAGGAGATACGCGGCGCGGCCCGCCGTCATGGAGCCGGTCTCGGCGGCGGGATGGACTTAATTTTAGCGGCGGCGATCCAACTAGTCGTCCTGCACCGGATCGACGGCGGCACGGTCACCGTCAACCCGGCGCAGGTTACTGCACTGCATCCGCCGGCAACCGGAAAACTGATCACCAAACCGGCGAACTGTGCGGTTTGGCTGACCGACGGCAAATTTCTGGCGGTGGTAGAATCCTGCGATCAGATTAAAGCCATGCTGGAAGCTGCCCCGCCCTGACGTTTGCGTTTGTATGGCGCCCGCACGTACTGCGGCACGACGAGATGGTCGGTTTTGCCGACAGCCCTGATCTCGTCGCTCGGTACAATCCAGCGTTTGCCGCGCACCTGCGGGGCACCACCTTCCCAAATGATCATCAGGTCGCTGGTGCGCTGGCGGCGCAACACGAGGTCGACGGTGGGGATAGACACCCCGACATGCTGGGCGACGGCGTGGCGGGTGGGAAATGGCTGCCGCTCTTCCCACAGGCGCACCATTAACGCCAACACCCGCGCCGTGGCGTTCGCCGGGCGCTGCGACCACGACTTGCCGCGCAGGTAGGCGGTTAATCGGTCAACCGCGACCGGATCGATTCTAGGCAGCAATTCCTCGTCGCCAGAGGGCCTATTCATCGGCGGCTACCTCACCACCAGGGAACTCGAACAGGCCACACTCGGCCTTGGAACAGCCCCGCCTGGGCGTTCCCATCGCCGGGGTGTCGAGGGGCCAGGGTCATTCCGGTCCTCAGAATAGCCGATGCCATAACGGAACGTACTATAGAACGGTTCCAATTACAAGATTATGACGATGTAGCCTGGGTTAATACCAGGAATGGCGGCCCACCCCCCTCTACCCACCTACCCGCGCCGACGTGTATTCGTCTGGACATGTATTCGCCTATAGGTTGAGACGCCAAAACACCGTTGCCGTGTGGGGAGTATAGGGGAGGCGGCGGGGCCCCCCGGCCGGCCTTGGACAAGTCCCCCTGGGGGGTAGGGGGGGCCTGGATATTTACTCCCGAAGTAACATCAACGCGCCAATTCATGCGGCTATTCTGACAAACGCCATTTAATGAGGGGCTTTTCCCTCGTTTATTGAGAGTAGACACAACGCCATGGCTAGAAGCTCACGGATACTGAAGAACGCCGCTGCGCAGGTAGCGGACAATGCCGCTATCGTAGCAGAGCAAAACGCGCAAGACGCGGTGAACAGCGTCATCATCACGAACATGCGCGAGTTTACGGTTGCGCAGGACAACGCGACCGAAGCCGCGCGACTGGCACGCGAAGCGGGCATTGCGGTAGGCAACGTCAAGATTGCCATCATGTTGAAGCTCGCCGATGCGGCGAACCGGGGCAAGTACACGGCCGAGCAGATCAAAATCGGGCTTGATGCCGCGATGCTGGTCTGGGCCGGCAACGGGACCAAACTGAACGCTGAAGGCGTCGAGACGACGCCCGAGCAGCGTCTGAAGTCGCCCGTCGCACGCAAGCTGAGGAGCGAGTTCAACCTTGCCATGCTGCCGGAGGTTCGCGGCAAAGCGGCGCGAATTATCGAGAGCGCGGCTATCGCGTGGAAAGAGGAAGAAGCCCTTCCGGTCGCGGATCGCGTGCTACATGCGAAGTATTGGGACCGGCCGGCCGAGCTTCAGCTTGCGAACCTGCGGGCCGCAAAGCCGGTAACCGAGACGCGCGGTCGCGGCGCGGAAAAGATCACCGCGACTAAGCCGGGCGTAGTCCTTACGGACCGCGCTGCAATGGTAGCGGCTATCGCGCCCGCTCCGGTCGCCCCGCTCGATGCTGCCGCATCGCGCATCAACGCGATACTCGATGCTATCGACGCGCTGGCGGCGGACTACAAGTCGACGGAGCTACTCGCGCCGGTTCGCGAGTTGTTCAAGTCGACTGCAACGCCACCGGCGCTTATTGGCCGGCTGAACGCCATTGCGGCCGCACCGGCACCGGCACCGGCACCGGCACCGGCACCGGCACCGGCACCGGCACCGGCGCCCGCTGCTGATCCGGTTGACGGTGCGATTGATCCCGCGCTGTTCGCCCAGTTCGCGGCGTTCATGAAGCTCGCCCAGAAATAGCGCGAACCTTCCTACTTAGCCCCGGCGCGAAAGCGCCGGGGCTATTTTTTTGTCCGTTGTCAGACCGTCGCTATCCGCGACGGTCTATTTTTTTGGATGCGCCATAGGTGCGCTACGCGTGTTCTAGGACGGTGGGAATTTTACCCGCTACCCTACTACCTGAGAAACCATTAACCGTTGCTGGCAACGCTTACAGCCGATTTAAATACCAGTCTACCCGCCGAGCCTCCGGCAAGCCGACTAAAAATTCATTCAACATTTCTCCGGCCGCTGCATGGCCGTACGCGAGTATAGCGACGAGCAATCGTTCGCAGTCTTCATTTTTAATGCCGAGATCGAACATAACCCGTCGCACCTCAACGAACGCCTCAACGCGTGTCA
>Ga0207701_10000166_pt1 | contig 63115 bp, 53 predicted proteins | sample KBSSwiSSwithPhiX_FD_184294 | JGI IMG/M metagenome (GOLD analysis project Ga0207701, IMG submission 184294) | Switchgrass rhizosphere bulk soil microbial communities from Kellogg Biological Station, Michigan, USA, with PhiX - S5 (SPAdes) (version 2) | ecosystem: Environmental > Terrestrial >... | reverse complement strand
AGATGCTGGATGCTGGATTCTAGATGCTGGATACTGGATTCTAGATGCTGGATACTGGGGATGCTAGCTTACGGAACGATTTGATGACGGCGGACGTCCATTTGGAAACTAACCGGTGGATTGGCCGTACCGTCGGGATCATAGCTATCTTGCTTTATTAAACCAATGTCCTTAGCATAGTAGGTCTTGTAATAGCCAAGCAGTTCAGTCAGGCTCTGCCAGGCGGCCCCATCAAATATTTCATATTTTTCGGTCACAACAATGACGTTGTTGTAAGTTGTTCCGCCTACGGTCACACTCACATCCTTCTGATCAATTGTAAAAGAAATTCTAAGCGATACAGGGAAAACTCCTGTGGAATCGGTAATGGTTCCGTCAATCGGACCTGATTGCCAGTTTGTGCCCGCAGCAACATTATCCTTCAGAAATATGTAATCAATATTTACAGGATTATCCAATCCAAAATAGTCGCCCATATCAGCGTACGTATGATAATCCCCGCCGACCTGCCTGTAATTACCAAAATCATCGAATCCGGTGGCCGCATCGAAAGTATACTCCATCACACTATATTGATTACCTGCCAGGCTAACTGTACCAGGTTTCATTCGCATGAAGACGGAATCATCCTGGACCTGGTCAAAAATGTAGCTCCAATTGCTTCCGGCAGTCAATGGGAAGTATGTCGACAAGGCGGTGCCTGCGGTTACATCAATAGTGAAGGAACATACGCTGGTTCCCGGGTCTACAACAAAATTGGTGGGCCCGGCTGCCACTGGAACCCCGGAAGCCGTGAGCACGATAGTCTGTGCACCCAAGGCGGTCAAGGTACCCGTTCCTGAAAATGTTATGCCGTTACTTGTAGCAGTGGTAAGGGAATAGGTGCCGGCCGTAGTGACATTAATGTTAATGGTGACCGTATTCGCCGGCGTCATAGCAGCGTTGACCACATAGGTGCCAGCAACCGCGAAGTTCATACAAACATTAGGGGAGCCTGAAAGCGTATATACGGCCTGTGTCGAACTTGAACCGGCCGGTACTACTGTAACAGGAACTATGCACTGTGATGTTGTATAGGTGACTGTGAAATTTGAGATTCCGTCGTTAACCGGGGTGCCGTTCCCGGTAAGCTTTACCGTTTTCGTACCAGTGCCCGAAAATGTACCGGTACCCCGGAAGTAAAATCCATTTACAGTATCAGTATAAACCGTATAGGAACCGGCCTGAGTAACATTCACCGTAACATCTATAGTATTGGAATCGGCAACTAATACTTTTCCTTCTTCGTAAACACCGTTTATGGTCTTGGGGAGACAGTCGCCGGACACGTCACTCTGAAGTAAACCCGCCGATGGGGATGTTCCACTTTCGAAACTTTTTTCTTTTTGGCAGGCCGAAAGGAATATCAGGGTACCCACAAGGCACAGAAACAGGCTTTGTATTTTCATAAAAGCAGATTGTTACGAAATGCTAAAATAAGATTTTTTCGCTATGGTTACTGAACGGGTAATATCACGTTTTATTTCGTTTCTTATCAATTAAATACGAGCAATAAACGCGTGTTTAAGCCGGTCACTTGAATGCTCTGTTAAAAGTTTTTCGTTCCGCGCAGCTGTTCCTTTATCCATTATGAAAAATGGCGGGAACCTTTTATCTTGGCGACATGTACGAAATGAAAATGTCGAGAAGTTTTTTTGTTGCGCTGGCCTTTTGTGTTACCGGGGCTGCTGGGGTACAAAGCCCTTCCGTAGAACTGGTCACTTCTGGAAGAAACACCAGTCTAAGGGGGCTTAGCGTGGTGAATAATAACATCATTTGGGTAAGCGGAAGCAATGGTACCATCGGTAAAAGTAATAATGGAGGTAAGAACTGGAAGTGGATGACTGTCAATGGATTTGAAAAGTCTGATTTTCGCGATATCGAGGCGTTTGACGGAAATACAGCACTGATTATGGCGGTTGGGGAGCCAGCCTATATTCTAAAAACAATAGATGGCGGCGAAAATTGGAAAGTGGTTTACGAAAACAAGACCAAAGGTATGTTCCTTGATGCCATGGATTTTGCGAATAGCCGTGACGGAATTGTGATTGGCGACCCAATAAATGGAAAAATATTCATGGCGCTCACTAACAACTCCGGTAATACCTGGCAAGAACCCTCAGAAGCATTAGCACCTCCTGACGCCGGAAAAGGTGAAGCCTTTTTTGCTGCCAGCGGAAGCAATGTGCGCCTATTTAATAATGAGGATTACTTCATGGTAAGCGGTGGCTTGCGGTCACGACTAATTACAAATGATAGGGCAGTTTTCATTCCAATGGTCCAGGGGAGTGAAAGCACCGGAGCAAATGCCTTGGATATTTTTGACGATGGTATCCCGGATGAGCCCGGAAGCCGAATGATAGTTGTGGGTGGCGACTTTAAAGCCGATACCTCCACTCAAAAAAATTGCTTCTTTACTGTGAATGGCGGAAGGACGTGGATGCAACCCAATACCCCTCCTAACGGCTACCGCAGCAGCGTAGAATACCTGTCAAAGAAAGATCTGCTGACCTGTGGTATAAATGGCGTCGATTTTTCTAAAGATGGTGGTAGAAACTGGAAATGGATCAGCAAAGAGGGATTTCACGTTTGCCGGATTGCCCGTATTGGCAACGCAGTATTTCTTGCTGGAAGTAATGGTAGAATCGCAAAGCTGGTTTGGAAATAACATACAATACGCTGGAGACAACTACCATTCCTTTACTTGAGATTATCTAATATTTCTTTCACTGTCGGGCGTTTCTTATAATCGGGATTAAAAAAACGATAAGTAATATTTCCTTCTTTGTCTATAATATAAGTGGCCGGCACCGGCAGGTAATTTCCATTCTTCCCATTAATCTCATCTAGTTTTATTCCGCCATTACGGTATCGCGTTACTGCATTTTGCGGCACCTCGAATTCCACTTCGTAAGCCTTCATGATCTTCAGGTCAACATCATGCAGGATCGAAAACTCCGCCTTTGTCTTCTCTATGGTTTTGGCAATGCTTTCCGGCTGCTCAGGGGTAACCGCTATCACCGTAGCTCCTTTATCCCGGATCAGTTGAAGAGAATCTTCGAGCCGTTTCAGATTCTTATTACAATAAGGGCACCATTCACCCCGATAAAAAACCAATACGACCTTTCCTTTTTTCAGTAACTCCTTTAGCCGCACGTCTGCCCCATTTTGATCCTTTCCCTTAAAATCGGGGGCCTTTGAATTGAGAAATAAGCCTTCCGGCGCTTCCTGGGCGAATAAAAGACCGGCCGATAATACAAAGAGCGGCAATAGGATAAGTTTCTTCATCGTTATTTATGTTATGGACAAAACTATAAAACTGCTTCCGCAATATCCATTGACAGGCCGCAGGATTAACAAATTCCTAAATTTCCGACTATTTTTACCATGTTTTACGCAACCAAACTAATCGCCATGACGAACAAGCACGAGAAAAAGTTCATCATAAATATGCTGATCGGCTTCGCGTTGACTACCGGGGGGATATCCTGTATAATGTATGCAAGCTTTACGGATGAACAGCAGAGGGACTGGACATTTTGGGCTTTGATTTCTGTGGTGACCATCAACGCCGGTTTGTTATTTTTAGGAAGTTCATTAATTCATAAAGTAAAGGCCGACCTTATTCGCCGTCAAAAACAAAAATCAAAATCAGACAAACCATTGATTGATTGATTTAGGTTAGCAGGTATCTCAGATTAACGCTTCGCGAAAAGCCTTTACATCGTTTACCTCAATTGCATTATTCGTGTAGCTCTCATTATCGCCGGAAAACGCCGGCTGCACAAATTCCATATTGCTCTCAATCCTGCTGCGCAAAGAAGAATGAAATTCGGCACATCCTGTTTGTTCAGCAAGCCATTTCACGTTTTCTTTCCGTACGCCACTTCCCGGCATTATAATTATCCGTTCAGCAGCCAACCTGTTCAGTGCGGCTATTAGTTCAACCCCGTCCATCGCGTTTTGCTTTTGACCTGAAGTTAATATCCTTTCACATCCGACCCCGATCAATTGCTCCATGGCTGCGATGGGATCAACACAGCGATCAAAGGCGCGATGGAAAGTAACGCCGAGAGGATACACTGCTTCTACAAGACGAGATGTTCTTGTTATATCGATACTTCCATCTTTATTAAGCAGTCCAATGACAACTCCATCACATCCCAATTGCCTGCACAACCTTGCATCGTACATCATCACGTCAAACTCTTCTGCAGTATACAGAAAATCACCACCCCTTGGCCTGATGATAGGATACAATGGTACCGTAAAGGAATCACGACATTTTTTTATGTAGCCATATGACGGAGTCACTCCTCCTTCGGCAAGATTGGCACAAAGTTCTATTCGATCGGCGCCACCTTCAACAGCAGATTTCGTGGTTATGAAATCAGACGTAGCTATTTCAATAAAATATTTCTTATCATTCATACGCCTTCTATTGCCAGCCAAAAGCGGGTTTATTTAAGTCCAGCTTTTGGAATCAACTAGTTTTTCAACGTCAGCTGTTTTAATTGCATAGTTGAACCCTTTATGAATCGCAAATGCTCCCACCTCTCCCTTCTTATTCAATGCCAGGAATGCCACCTGGATACTATCCAATGTCTTCGAGTTGATTTTTACAATTCTTTCAATCGCTTTTTTACACGCCGCCTCAGGCGATAAACCCTGGCGCATTAACTCTATCACTGTATGAGAGCCTGAAATGCGAATTACTTCTTCACCTTGTCCCGTAGCTGTACACGCCCCTACCTCGTTGTCGACGTATAAACCCGCTCCAATGATCGGGGAATCACCGAGCCTTCCGCGCATTTTAAATCCAAGTCCGCTGGTTGTACAGCTGCCACTAAGGTTTCCTTGTGCATCCATTGCAACCATGCCAATCGTGTCATGATTAAGTTTACCCGATTCAAGCCAGGTTGGCGCCGAAGGACCTCGACCTTTGTTCTCAATATTGATCGTTGGTTTGTATTCCGACTTCTTCAACCATTCCCGGTATGCCTTTTCAGAATCGGGAGAAAGGGCCTGATCTTCGAGCGGGAATCCCTCTGAAATGGCAAATTGCTGGGCACCGCTGCCAACGAGCATGACGTGCGGCGTCTTTTCCATTACTCTTCGGGCAACCGAAATCGGATGTTTAATTCTTTCAAGAAAAGCTACACTTCCGCAATTAAAAGATTCGTCCATTATACAGGCATCCAATGTGACAAAACCGTCGCGGTCAGGGTAAGCGCCAAGGCCAACGCAGCAATTTTGCGAAGCTTCCGTGACCATTACTCCCTGCTCCACTGCATCAAGCGCTCTTCCACCCGCACCAAGCACTTTCCAGGCCCCCATGTTCGCTTCCAGCCCCGCATCCCAGGTTGATATAACAATGGGCTTCCCTTTTATTGGCTCTGTTATAGCATCAATTTTACCTGACATCACAGCCACCGATCCCACCAGTGACGACGTAATGAACTTTCTTCGATTGATCATTGTTTATCTTTATGCAATCGAAATTAAAACATTACAATCACCATTGACATCATCCTGTCAAAATGTTTTAAAGGCAATCGAAATGAATGGCAACAAAAAGTAAACATGAAAATTGAGATAATATCAGGCAGCCCGCGCCAAAATAGTATCACGAGACGGGTAGCGTTACACTTGCAACGGCATCTTACAGAAAAAAACACCGAACATACAATAGGCTTAATTGATCTGAAAGATTGGACCCTCCCGCTCATGCAACCTGTTTTTACTTCTATTGACAATACCCCTGAACCGTGGAAAGAATTAAGCAAGCGGGTATTCGAGGCAGATGCGTTTATTCTTGCGACACCGGAGTATAATGGCAGCTATTCACCCGCCATGAAAAACTTATTGGATCACTTTCCGAAACAGCACCACAAACCATTTGGTATTGTTACAGCTTCCCCCGGGGCGATGGGCGGCATGCGTGCTGCTCAACAGCTACTTTTACTTGTCCCTGCCCTCTTCGGAGTCGCATCTCCTTATTTGTTAATCGTGCCCCAGGTTGATAAGAAATTTGACAAGAATGGCGATCTTTTAGATCAAAGTTTTTACCATTCGGTACACAACTTCACTACCGAATTCCTGTGGCTTGCAGAAAAAGTTGTGAAAGATAAAGTGACGGTCCTGAAGTAGCGAACATATTAATTCAACACCGGGATGAGAAATGGATTGAGCAACAAGTGCACGCGGGTCATTAACCTTTTTCTAATTCTGACTCGCGTTTTTGCTTTGAATAAAATAGGCCAGGCTTTTCCGTGCATTTTTTTGTATTCCTCTTTTCATGAAGCCGGTCCACCCGAACAATACTCCCTTCCAGCCTAATGCCTGCGCCGCCCATGTACTAAGACGAAACCCATCACTGTGCTCAATGATTTTTCCATCTTTAAGTCGCATGAACGCCTTTATATGGTTAACCACCTTTCGCCCGGTACGCGAAAACGTATAGGAGGCGGTCCAGCTGCAAGTTGCGTATTCATGATCTATAAGTTCGATTTCAGAAAAACTCAATGAAAAATCCCGTGCATTTTTACATAGCATCTCCCACATGGCTTTCGCTTCATTGCCTCTTAATAAAAGAAAGACCGGATCACTAAATACAATATCGTCACTGTAACAATTTTGCATGCCTCTGTAATCCAGTTGCTGAAACGCGGAGTAAAATTTTTCAATTATTTGTTTATTGTCGGACATAAACTGAATTGACCAGTTAGTAACTAATGTCAGTTCTTCGAGCTGCTATAGTCTTTGGATTGCATCTTCTGATCCCTGCCGCATTCGCTTTCTCATAAACTATCTATAATGACGGCTTGGGTTATTCCAACCTGGTTAAGATCCTGTTCGTTTCGCCTTACCCTGTTTATTCCTTTACCGGAATATGATTGTATAAGAGACAATTATACAAATAAAGTGCTAGATAACACAGTATAGCACGAGATAAAATTTTACGGTCCGGGAAGCTGAAGATCCAAAACATCCGGGAAACATTTAACCGGGGAATTTTGGTTTTTCCAATTTACCTCGGCGCAAAAACATTTCCGGACTCTGATCAATGCAATAAAGCACGGACGCCGTCTTTCCGTAGCTTTTTAAACCATTAGAATTCTTTCTTCTGTAAGGCCCGCCCGCAAAGACCTTTACCCCATCGGACATTTAAAACGTTTGCATTGTCCCTCTTTATTTGCAACAAGAACGTTTTATACGATTATTAATTCAATCCCGAAATCTTACAGTATTACCAGGTGCAAACCCGCGCTTTCAAAGAAATACTGGACGCGGCCCGAGTCACTTGTGTCATTTTAATATCTTCGGGCCATTAATAAGCTGAAAATACCAAGACATGTTAAAAAAAGTTTCACCTGTTGATCTTACTGACAGTTTTGAGAAAGTACCTGTAAAAATCTATCCTGACCTCACCACGGGCTCTATCGCAGTTGCACGGGAGATTGCGGACCTCATTCGTGAAAAACAAAAGAGAAAATTAACGTGCGTACTTGGGTTGGCTACCGGCTCTACTCCTAAAACACTGTATGCTGAACTGGTCAGAATACACAAAGAAGAGAAACTTAGTTTCAAAAACGTGGTCACTTTTAACCTTGACGAATATTATCCAATCGACAATGATGCGTTGCAAAGTTATAACCGGTTTATGAGGTCCCACCTGTTTGATCATATTGACATCAACCCAAAAAATATTAATATCCCGAATGGTGAGATAAAAAAAGAAGACATTAAATCGCATTGCATTCAATACGAAAAAAGAATTGCAGACGCCGGAGGCATCGATTTGCAAATACTGGGCATCGGTAACAACGGCCATATTGGCTTCAACGAACCGGGCTCAAGCGTCCACTCGAAAACAAGACTGATCACGCTCGACAACTCGACCCGTATTGCCAATGCCTATGAGTTTGCCAATATTTCACAGGTGCCGAGGCTCGCGATTACAATGGGAATCGGTACTATCATGAAATCAAAAAAAATAATACTGATGGCATGGGGTCCCGGAAAGGCACCAGTTATCAAGAAATCGATAGAGGAAGATCACACCGAACAGGTGCCCGCGTCATTACTCCAGATTCATGATGATGTAAAATTTGTGGTGGACGAAGCTGCTGCGGCAGAACTTACCAGGTACAAATCACCATGGCTAACCGGTGATTGCGAATGGACACCGAAAATGATGAAGAAGGCGGTAGTGAATATGGCACTTAAATTGAAAAAACCGGTGCTGAGTCTTACTAACAGCGACTATAATGAATACGGTTTGAGCGACCTGTTGGTAGAAAAAGGGGACGCCTATCAAATAAACCTGCAGGTTTATTACATGCTGAGGGATTCGATCACCGGGTGGCCGGGTGGCAAGCCAAACGCTGTGATTCCCGCACACCCCGAACGCTCTACTCCCTATCCAAAAAGAGTTATTATATTTTCTCCCCACCCTGACGACGATATCATCAGCATGGGGGGCACATTTCAACGCCTGCACGACCAGGGACACGACGTGCACGTCGGATACCAGACTTCGGGTAATATCGCGGTTACGGATGAGTTCGTGACACGCTTTCTTGATTTTGCTGTGGGCTTCGAAGAAATTGCCGGCATTGATACTGCCAAATCGGGAAAAATTCTAAACGCCGCGAGTAAATTCATTGCAACGAAGAAATCCAACCAAATTGATACGCCAACCATCCGGTCAATAAAAGGATTGATCCGGCGATGTGAGGCGAAAGCCACTTGCCGGTATGTGGGCATCCCGGACGAAAATATCCATTTTCAAAATCTTCCGTTTTATGAAACAGGAACTATTGAGAAAAAACCATTGGGGCCAAAGGATGTAAAACTTACCGTTGAATTGTTGCGTAAGGTAAAACCTCACCAGGTGTTTTGTGCGGGGGACTTTGCCGATCCGCATGGCACACATCTCGTGTGTTTCAATATTGTCCTTGAATCTCTGAAGCAGATCAAAGCCGCCGGCGATGAATGGATAAAGGACTGCTGGCTCTGGCTGTACAAAGGTGCCTGGCAGGAATGGAATATAGAGGAAATAGAAATGGCCATCCCGATGAGTCCCGACCAGGTAATGGAAAAACGCTTTGGTATTTTCATTCACCAGTCGCAAAAAGATTCAGTTCCTTTCCAGGGTAGCGACTCCAGGGAATTTTGGCAAAGGGCAGAAGAAAGAAATTCCGGCACGGCAAACATCTACGCCGACCTTGGACTAACGCATTATGCGGCTATGGAAGCGTTTGTGCGGTGGCATTACTAATGGCTAGCAGTAAATGGGAAGTGGTGAGTGGGGATTCGTAAAATTCAACTTTACTTTCATAGTAGTCAAACGCAAAAGACTCTGACATTTAAAAGGACTAAATAATTTAGGTGCCGCTCCCACTACATTTCTGAAACACGTGCAATTGACAATCCGACGTCCCACTCGCCATTTGCCACTCCCCTCTCGCAGTCCTAGTTCTCGCTCAAACTTCTGAAATCGACGCTTACTAACTTACTTACTCCCGGCTCCTGCATTGTCACGCCGTATATCACATCGACCGTACTCATCGTCATTTTATTGTGCGTTACAATGATGAATTGTGAATTGTCGCTGAACTGGCGGATCATATTGGTAAACTTCCCAACGTTGGCATCATCCAGCGGCGCATCCACTTCATCCAGTATACAGAATGGGGCCGGTTTGATCAAATAAATCGCGAATAATAATGCCGTCGCCGTCAATGTTCTTTCGCCACCGCTCAATTGTGTAAGTGACGTGGGACGTTTTCCCTTTGGTCTTGCAATGACGTCTACCCCGGTTTCAGCAATATTTTCAGGAGTCTCGAGAATGAGATCACATTGGTCATCGGAAGTAAAGAGCGTTTGAAACACTTTTTGAAAATTGTCCCGCACCAAATGAAACGTCTCTAAAAATTTCTGATTGGCAGTTGCTTCCACTTCCTCAATCGTTTTCAGCAAACTTTCTTTCGCCGTCACCAGGTCATTCTTTTGGTCGAGGATGAACTCATAACGTTTTTTCATTTCGGTAAACGCCTCGATAGCTGTCGGATTTACTTCGCCCAAATTTTCCAATCGCTTTTTCATGCGGTCAGCCTTTTCCTGCAACTCCTCTACGGTTATTTCGGTACTTCTTTCTTCATCCAGTATATCCTCTAAATGTATACGGAACTCTACATTCAATCTTTCTTTTGTACCAGCCAATTGAAGCTTCAATTCATTCAGCTTGTCTTTAATAGCTGCAAGCAAATGTTCAACTTGTTCCTTGTCCTTCACCATATGGCGCAGCTCACTTTCTTTTTCGCTGAGCCGGTTCCGCAGGTTGTAATACGCCTGGTCAGCTTCATTTAAGGCCTTTTCTTCTACATCCTTCTTATGCATGAGCTCCAACAAACCATCCTCTATCCCCTGCAACGATTGCTTTGATTGATCAATGTTTTCTACAGTCTCTGAAAGCTGCAACGTATTAGACTCAATCTGATCTTTGAGATCCTTCAATTGATTGTTTTTAAATTCCAGCTCCTGTCTTAAGGCATTGATCTTGCTCTGCTGCCTTGTCACATTCAGGTTAAATTCATTGTATTGATTGCTGGCCTCACCATAAACGGCTTCAGCCTGCTTGTATCCTTCATCCGCTTCCGACAATCTTGATGAAATAACCTGCAATTGCTGATTGAACTCGGCTAATCGCCCGCGACCTTCTTCTACCGACTGCTGCGTTTGCTGCATTTGATTACCCAGTTCTTCCAGCCTGTGCTGGCTATTGACCTGCAAGGAATGAAGGTTCTCTAATTTATTGTGCAAAGAAAAAACCTGGTTGGTAAACTGCTGTATTTCTCTTTCTGTTTCACGTAAAGCAGATTCCCGAAGATCTTCGTTAAATGCGATTACCTCATTATGCCGTTCCTGTATAGTTGCCCGCAGACCTTCTACCACTGTTTCCTGCGCAACTATTTCTTCCTGCAGTTTCTCAAGGTTTTTCGCGCGGCCTATTTTCTTCCCTTCGATCAGTCCTACACTACCCCCGGTCAGTGAATATTTCCCTTTCACATATTTTCCATTCTTTTCAATTACCACGAAACCGTTGCTGTTTTGCAGCACATCTTCATTGTCGGCGATGAAAACGTTTCCCAGGAGATACTCTGCAAGTTTTTTGTATTTCTCTTCAACGTCAACCACACTTAAAGCCGGAATAACGCCTTCCGGTTGGTGTGTCCCAGCACTATGTTGAAAATCGACATCTACGACACCATCGCGATTAAACGCATCCAATAAAAAGAAATTTGCCTTTCCCTTTTTGTTGTCGTCGAGCAAATGGACCGCCTGCAGGCCTTCATGGAGATTATTTACCAGGTAATAGCTGAGGTAAGGTTCCAATACATTTTCAAGTGCCGTTCTGAATTCTTCTTTTACATAAAGTACATCAGACAGTATCGGAGATTCATGATGCCAGTTATGGTTGTTGTGCAGGAATTTGACGCTGTCAGGATATCCTTCCATCGAATCAATCATGCTTTTCAGCAGGTCATGTTCATTCTTTTTCGAATCGAGCTTCCGATTTTCTACCGCGAGCTCATTGCGCAATGAGTCCAGAAGCGATTGCGTTTGGAGTATTTGATCTTTGGTGTATTCCTGGTGACGCTGCAGCTGTTCAAGGTCCACTTTCTTTATCGCAAGTTCTTTCTCATGTAGTATTCTTTCCTGGTCCAACCTTTGACGCTGATCTTCACGCTGCCTTCTTTCATCTTCCAGCTGACTGATTGTTCGCTGCAAATTTTGAATGGATGTATCAGCTACTGCCACATTTTTTTCCGCGTCAAACTGGCTACGTTGTACCTGCTGGTATTCACTTCTCAGTGAATCAAGTGTTCTCCTTTTTTCATCGAGCACTGCCTTTGTCTGGTTTACATAATCCTGGTATTGCTGCAACTGTTGATTTAGGTCGTACAAACGGTGAGTTTCATCCTGAACCTGGCTATTCGTAAATGCAATACTTTCGTCAATGCTCTTTAACTGCCCATCGGCCTTTTGCAAAAATTCCAGGAGGCTGGTTTCTTTTTCTGCGAGGTATTCGAGTCGCTGTGCTGAAAGATTTTTTTCATTTTCCTTCGTCCGCACAGATTGCACCAACTCATTAAAACCTTGTTGCATGCTTTGCAGGGCTCGTTCCTTTTCTATGAAATTGAGTTTCTCCTGTTCCAATGCGGCTTCTTCATTGGCAATCTCAGCTTCCAGTTTTACTTTCTTATCGGTCTCCGCATCCTGTTGTTCATTCAGCTCCTTATATGTGAGGTTAAACCCTTCCAATGCCGCTTTTGCAAGCTCAATACTTACTTCGCGATATTCTTTTTTTATTTCGTGATATTTCTCTGCCTTTTTTGCCTGGCTTTCTAAAGACTTCAACTGGTTGTTGATTTCAAACAACAGGTCTTCAATCCTTGCAAGGTCCATTTCGGTAGCATCAAGCTTTTGTTTCGCTTCTTTCTTGCGCGTTTTATAGATTGAAATCCCGGCAGCCTGCTCCAGCATTCGCCTGCGGCTATTGTCTTTGTCTTTGATCAGGTCATCCACCATATCCAGCGCAATGATGGCATAGGAGTCGGTGCTGACGCCGGTATCCATAAAAAGGTTCTGGATATCCTTTAGCCGGCATTGCACGTCATTGAGACGGTATTCGCTTTCGCCGCTCTTGTAGAATTTGCGGGTAACCGTCACGGTATTAAATTCTGTCGGCAACAGGTTCCTGGTATTTTCAAAGGTGAGACTCACTTCAGCCAGGCCACTTGCAGAGCGCGTCTTAGATCCGTTAAATACCAGGCTTTCCAGGTTCTCGCTACGGAGCTGGCTGATCTTTTGTTCGCCAATCACCCATCGAATGCCGTCCACGATATTGGATTTACCACACCCGTTTGGGCCTACGATACCGGTAATGTTGTCGTCAAAATTCACAACAGTCTTATCGGCAAAGCTTTTGAAGCCCTTGATCTCTAAGCTCTTTAATCTCACTGTGTACAGGTTTTAAGTCGCGGCGAATTTACGGTAAACGGGACTAATAAATGGGTGGACAAAGAGTGTTATCCACAGTAGTTGGTAAAATGTGGGAAGAAAATACCCAGTAAGAAATAGCGGTATTTAATAGCGGTGCATTGTCAGTAATTAAACTTTTAAATTAACAAGGCGAGGGCGTCGTTGCAGGTTCCTGGTCCATTGGCGGCGACAATAAATTATCCCTTATTTAACGAGAAAGGTATAATCCAAATATTCTTTACAAAATCCAGCTTAATAAATCTCGTTCCCCGAAGTTTAATAGCAACCTGTTTACAAGAATTCCCGATTAGAACAAATGATGATTCAATAGCAGCTACCGTTTTTTCGCCACCACCTTTCATTATCCTTCAATTGATCCGGTACCTCTCATTATCCTTTTTTCTAATTAATACATAATCTCGTCGCCGTCGGCCATTATCCTTCATTGCAAGTGGTACTGTTCATTGTTCTGAACAGACGCCAATCCTGCACTATAGACTACAGCTATTTTCACAACAATCTAAAAATTACTCTTTATGAAAATCAAACATTTTACCCCTTTACACAGGATGCTATCCCTGGTTATCATTGCCTCATGTATACTGGTTGCAGGACTGTCATTGACCGGCTGTGATAAAATTCATGATCATATTCCCGCTCCAACCGACAAGGTTGACCTGGAACTTATCGCGGACGGATTTGTTTCGCCAATTGGTGTGGTGTCTGTTCCGGATGAAAGTGACCGGCTGTTTGTCATCGACCAGGTGGGCAAAATATGGATCATCAATGGTTCAGGAACCAGGCTCGCGACTCCTTTTCTTGATCTCAGCAGTTCGTTGGTTAGCCTTATGCCCGGCTATGATGAACGTGGTTTACTTGGACTTGCATTCCACCCTGATTTCAAAAGCAATGGGCGGCTCTTCGTCTATTATCAACTGCCACCTCGTGCCGGCGGACCAGAACCGGGCGAGCCCTGGGATAACTTAAGCCGTATTTCCGAATTCAAGGTTTCTGCGGCTGATCCGGACCTTGTAGATATGGGTTCCGAAAAAGTGGTCCTTGAATGGGATGATCCTCAGTTCAATCATAATGGGGGCACCCTTGCTTTTGGTCCCGATGGATATTTATATATTTCTATCGGGGATGGCGGTGGAGCAGACGATGTCGGACCCGGGCATGTGGATGATTGGTATGCCGCAAACGCCGGTGGAAATGGCCAGGATATTTCAGAAAATTTCTTTGGAAATATTTTACGCCTGGACATAAACGCGTCTCCATATGGAATACCGCAGGATAACCCATTTGTGAATAAACCCGGCCAGGAAGAGATCTATGCGTTTGGTTTCCGAAATCCATTTCGCTTTTCGTTTGACATGGGTGGCTCACATCAACTATTTCTCGGAGATGCAGGCCAGGCACTTTATGAAGAAATTGATGTGGTGACAAAAGGCGGCAACTACGGATGGAACGTGAAAGAAGGTACTCATTGCTTTAATGCAGCCAATGACGACACCCTGTTACCATCCTGTCCCGATGTCGATAATCTTGGGAATCCACTCATTGACCCTGTAATTGAAATGGTCAACAAAGCAAACCCGATAGGAGGTGGCAGAACGCTGACCATCATTGGAGGTAATGTCTATCGAGGCAGTGAAATAAGGGGCTATGACGGTAAATATATTTTCGGAAGCTTTGGTCAAACCTTCACCGCTCCTGATGGTGAATTATTTATTTCGACGCCTGACGGCCCTGGTCTTTGGCACTTTGATGAAATTAAGTTGAAGAGTTTCCCAAATGATTTGGGTAATTATGTAAAAGGATTTGGACAGGACCAGGGTGGAGAAATTTATGTAACCGGCTCCACCCAACTGGGCCCATCCGGAACAACGGGCAAAGTATTTAAGTTGGTGAGGGCAAAAATGAAATAACCGGGTTTCAGTCGCTGCTGAGTTTTCCGAATTTGCTGTACCACGACCGTTCCCGAACCTGGATCGATTTATTCAGCAATCAATCACGGGTCGGGAACGTTTTATATCAGGACAGAATGCATAATTTTCGATTGCGTGTAACATAATCCTATCCCTTTTCATATACAAACTTCTCCCCTTTCATCAGCGGGTGTTTTCCTGACAAGGCATACTTTGAAATCTTCAACTGAAAATTATTAAAGAAAACTTCCATCAGCCATTGTTCAAAACGAAATTCAAAATAGTTGTGATTCGAATTCTCTACATTAAAATGAGTGAACCGTTCCTGGCAAAATTCAAAGACAATGGAAATGGTATTGACTGCCTGAAGCGGAAAAACAGATTCTCCTTTTTGATTTGTTTTCAGCCACGACCCCGTCTGTCCCTGCAGTAAACTAAAATAAACATGCCCCAGGAGCACAGGGTTACCACCAACAATTTTAGCTGTAATATGGTTTTGATTAACTAACTGGCTGCCTGCTCCTGCAAAGTCTCTTCCCGGCCATGCCCTGCTTTGTAAAACAATATGGTCATCGTTTATTGTCCAGCGACCCGAGCCATACCTGTCGACGGTACCATAAGTAAAAAAAAAGCGAAAACTACCGTCTGCACCCAGTTGAAAACCGGATGAAGTTTGTTTAACATCCTGCAATTGATAGACACCCGCAATTTTTTCTATCGTATAATTAGACATACAAACAGAAATGAGTTGAATAATTCACCATCAAATCAATCCGAACGCAAATATTCTACTTAACCTCTTCCAGCACTGCGATTACACTGGACCTTCTTATGCTCACAGAAGGATTAAACCCTATTGTCATCAGGTATTCACCTGAGAGAATAAGGTTAGTGGGTAATGTTGAATATGTGCCGGGATACAAGTTAATCTCTTTAATGCTGTATTTCTTTTCCGGATTCAATCCTTTAAGCCTGACCGGCAAACCCGATGCAGGCGTATTGCTATAGCGGAAATTTGTTAAATAAGAAAACACCACTGCGCTGGTTTTATTTTCATTGACAAATTGCAGGGAGGCAAAGGGTTTCTCATACGGATTGACAAGCCGGTAAAGATCTCCATGCCAAACTACGTCATTTATTGATTTATAATTTATCAATGCCTGTTGGCTGAACTGCAATTCTTTTTCATCAAGTTTACTGACCACAATATCATATCCCATTTTCCCCATCATCGCTACATCCGTTCTGTATTTGATGGGTAGTTTACTCCAGTCCGTTATATGATTACAGGTAGCAATCGCAGGGTAGAAATAAGAATATTCCCATTGCATAAACACCCTCTCCAAAGGATCTGTATCATCACTGGGCCAGAATTCTGTAAAGTATTTCAGCGCTTCATAGTCCACCCGGCCGCCGCCACCTGAGCAAAGCATCATGGGCACCTTTGGGTATTTTGCGCGAACCCGCTCTAGGACTTTGTACAATCCTTTTACATAATCGACATACAAATGTGATTGAGGCTGATTTGTCTTTTTCAAATATTCAGAGTAAGCATTATAGATAACGGCATTGCAATCCCACTTGATAAAACTTATGTCCGGATTCTTAATGAACAGGCTGTCGACAACGGAAAAAACAAAGTTCTGAACGTCCGGGTTGCTGAGGTCAAGCACTAATTGATTGCGGAAATAATGTTCGGGCCTTTCAGGTTGACGAATCACCCAGTCTTTGTGTTTTTCATACAACTCACTTTTCGGATTTACCATTTCCGGCTCAAGCCAGATGCCAAATTTTATCCCGGCATCTTTTGCTTCCTTCAGCAGGTATCCAAGACCATGGGGAAGCTTCTTTACATTTTCCTGCCAGTCGCCGAGGCCGGAGCGGTCGCTGTTCCTGGGATACTTATTGGCAAACCAGCCATCATCCAGCAGGAACATGTCAACACCCAGTTTCTTGCCATCCCTGAACAACCCGGCAAGTTTGTTTTCATCAAAATCAAAATAAGTGGCTTCCCAATTATTGAGCAATGTTAACCTGGAACCCTGCCCATCAAGCAAGCGGTATTTTCTTGCCCAATTGTGTAAATTTCGGCTGGCTTCACCTTTGCCATTTTCAGAATAGGTCGTGATAAAAGAAGGGGTCTTGAATTCTTCGCCAGGTTTCAGGACATATTCGGAGGCATGCGAATTAATTCCCGCAATGAGTCGAAGATTATGATATGAGTCCACCTCGAGATCAACCTCGAAATTACCTGACCACGCCAATGTGCCAAGCAACACTTTTCCTTCTTCCTCTGTTGCGGGCTTATCAAACGATATCATAAAAGTTGGAGGCTGAAATAAATTAGCCCTCGTGCCCAGCTTTGAATCCAATACTTTAATCCCGGACGTCAGCTTTGTTTCTTCAGGTTTCATCTCCTGCGCCCACGTACCATGAAAATGAGTAAGAAAATAATCATCCGCTATATAATAAAGGTTGGCAGATGCATACTTATGCAGCGTAATAGCTTTCTTTTCCCCGTTTTTAATAACGGACCATTGTTCCATCACGTTTTCGCGGGCATATGTTTTATAATACAAGGTTACATCAACTGGATACACCGGGTCCTTCAAATTAACGGTGGTGATGCTTACATTGTCGTCCTGCTTTTCGGTACGATGGCTAACATAAATTAAATCAAGTGAGGTATTTCCATCACCATGGGTAATGCGTATAGCGGGCTCCACAAGGTTCCAGGTACCGCTTGGCGTATAAGCTGAGTTGTAGATACCAGCGTTGTCTTCGACCTGCCGGTATTGAAGCGGAATAGTTCCGTAATCATTGCCAGGACTCATCTTCTTACCAAAATAAATAATCCCGGGGTGTTTATCTTTATCAATCTGCAGCACCAGCGTATGCTTACTGGTTTCTATTGGGATAACAGTGCTGCTTTGCGCAGATACGCAGTGACAGAAAAACAAACCACCTGATAAGAAACCTAAGCTTGCATTCCGGGAAATTAACTTTTGATAATTGATGAGCGATTGCATGGCAGGCAATAAAGAGTTATGGAATAATTATTGTTGGCTAAAGATACTGTTCCTTAAAATATTTACCCTTGGCAATTGGGAACTATCGGCATTTAAAGATCAGATTACCACAACGCAATTCGAAATGTTGCACGAACGAAACCTTTTCTTTCCATGTTTGTTAATTCAGGATGGGAAAGTTTTGGATTTTAAACACAACAAACATTACACAGAATGGAAAACAATAACCGCGATGACGTTTTTATAAAGATGGTTTTGTCCGCGTGGGAAACGCAAAATTTAAGACTTGATCAGTTGCTGGAATCGTTGACAGACGAACAATTGTCCAGAGAGACAGCTCCCGGCAAAAACACCGGTGTGTATTTACTTGGCCACCTGGCTGCCATCAGTGATGCGATGCTTCCTTTACTGGGATTCGGGGAAAAGCTATATCCCCAATTGGAAAGCGTGTTTATCGACAATCCTGACAAATCAGGGTTGGCAAAACCTCCTGTAACCGAATTAAGAAACTCAATAAAGGCCGTAACTGAGAAACTTTCGGAAAAGATAAATGCTACCCCTGTCGATGAATGGTTCAGCAGGCATATGATAGTATCCGCCGAAGATTTTGCAAAAGAACCTCATCGGAACAAACTAAACGTCATTATCAACCGCACCAATCACATGGCAAACCACTATGGACAACTGCTCCTGCTTAAATAATTGTCTCTTCCCAATCACTAATTACTAATTCCTAATTACCGATCCGAAACGAACCAGGCATTACCTTATCATGGCCCTTGCCGCGCTTCATTGAAGCTAACCATCCAGTTAATGCCAAATTTGTCAGTGAACATGCCGAAATAATCGCCCCAGAACGTCTTGTTCATGGCCATTGTAACCATTCCGCCTGCAGACAGTCCGTTAAACAATCTATCGGCTTCGTTTTTTGAGTCGGTATTGATGGAAATGGAAAAATTATTCCCGGCGGAGAAATGCGGTGTCCATTCGCCGCCAACATCGCTTCCCATCAACATGGTTTCTTTGCTAATAGGCAATGAAACGTGCATTATCTTATTGGCATCTGCATCGGGCATTTTTCTACTTTCATCCGCCGGCATGTCTTTGAAGCGTCCCACGTAAGGGAACTCTCCTCCAAAAACCGATTTGTAAAAAGTAAAGGCCTCTTCACAATTACCGTTAAAAGTCTGGTATACATTTACGAGTGTCATGTTGTGCTCTTTTTTGATTTAGAAAATGATTTCAAGTAATAAATTTAATTTTCTCCATCTTGTCATGCCGATAATATCCAATCACTTTGCAATTGAAGTATGCAGGCAAACTTCCGGGTGCATGGTATAGAGCCTGTACCGTGTTCCATCATCCACAATGATTCCACTTGATTTATTTTCTTTCATGATTGGATTCTTATCATATTTTTTCCAGTGTATCAAATCCGAAGAAACGGCCACATTTGTGCTCCACTCATGCCAGTCTTCAAATGCCGTACCGTGGTAATATCCATAATACTTTCCTTCATGTTTTATGACCTGGTTTAATGCAACTCCATATTTGTCGTAAGACCCGGGACCCTTAAGGATAACAGGTTCATCCTGTACGTTCCTCCAGACTTTAAGGTCAGGAGATGAGGCCAGCCAGACCGCGGAATCATTTCGCTCGTAAAAGAGATACCAGGTGCTATTTTCTTTCCAAACTGTAGGAGTGCCATATGGACCCGGTGACAGCGGCTGCCCGTTTGTAGTCTGAATTTTTAGTGAACCGAAGTCCTTCCAATGAATTTTGTCTGCTGAAGTAAGCATATGTGCAGTATCACCACGGCCCTCCGCGAACATAATATACAAACTGTCTGAATGTATTACCATCATATCTTCGGTCCAGCTCCCTGTAAACACAGGATTGTGTTCATACCTTTTCCAGTTTATTCCATCCGGTGATGACGCATATCCAAGATATTTGGTATCATGATCTTCTTTTTCATACCCTGTATACCACATGTGATACCCATCATCTTCTTTTAAGATATAACCGCGTTCCCTGATCATTTTGTCCCATGCTCCATTACCTCCCCCGGTAAAAACAGGATTACCCTTGTAAGGAATAAATTTTACTAATTCAGCGGGAAATAATGTCGAATCGGACCCTTGTGACTTGTTCGAAGATGAATTGTTACAAGCAAAAAGTATAAGAATAATAATAGAAATGGGAAATATTCTGGAGACGGTTATCATATTCGAAATAGGAGTCTTTAAAAATAGAATATAAAAAGCGGCATTTCTGCCGCTATGAAATAAGAATAAGATGACGATTAATTAAACTTCATTTAAATTAAGCGGGAGTTTTCTGATACGCTTACCTGTAAGGTCAAAGATTGCGTTGCATAATGCAGCGGCATATGGGGGTAAGGAAGGCTCACCTACTCCGCCGGGTTTCTCGTCGTTCTCAATGATGTGCACATCGATTTGTGGAATATCGCTGATGCGCGGCATCCGGTATTGATGGAAGTTTGTTTCAACAGCTTTGCCTTCGCGGAAAGTTGTAGCATGCACGGCAGCAGCGCCATGGCCCATGATCACACTTCCTTCCACCTGTGCATTGATGATGTCAGGATTTACATACCAGCCACAATCCATTACTGCAATTACTTTATCAACTTTTATTTTCCCTTCAGCATTTTTGGACACTTTTACCGCCTCACCAACAATGCTTTTGAAACATTCGGTAATTGCGACGCCCCATCCGGAATTTTTTTCTCTTGATTTCCAATTTGACAATTCTTCCAGTTTCGTCAATACGGCCTGGTATCGTTCTCCCCCTTCACCCATAAGGTGATTCTTCCTGAATTCGAGAGGATCCTTGCCTGCTTCATGCGCCAGTTCGTCAATAAAACTCTCATAAGCAAATCCATTCGTTGATGAATATACCGAACGCCACCACATGACCGGTATCGGCGATTCAGTCGGGATGTCTTCAAAACTATAGTTACGCAGGGTTTGAAAATAGTGTTCGGCGAATCCCTCAGTGGTGCTGCTATTATACGCGGTCTTGTCAGGATTGGGCGACCATTGGTGATCCATATTCTGACCTGCCATCTTTGCCTGGATCGACGCAATCCTTCCATCGTTGGTGAGACCTGCTTTACATTCGTACACCGCACCCGGTCTGAAGGGCCCTTGAGTCATATCATCTTCCCTTGTCCAAACCACCTGCACCGGAGCTTTTATTTCCTTGGAGATAAGAACGGCTTCGGCAGTGTAGTCAGTGAACGCTTTTCTTCCAAAACCACCACCCAGGAAGGTCATGTTTACAGTAACGTTTTCTGGTGGAATCTTTAACCGGTCGCTAATATCCTGCTGAATCCAATCTGGGGCTTGTATAGGGCCCCATATTTCACAAACGTTATCCTTTACATCCGCAATACAACTCAGAGGCTCCATGCAGCTATGAGATTCATACGGCGTTTCATAAATCGCAGTAACTTTCTTATCTGCTTTTTCAAAGGCAGCAACAGGATTTCCGCCTGTCCTCTGAGATAACCCGGTTTTTTTCAAATCATCTCTCATCCGTGCATAAAGCTGATCCGTGCTAAGGTGCTCAAATCCGGAATCATCCCATTCAACCTTCAGAGCTTTACGTGCCTGCATTGCTCCCCATAAAGTATCTGCAACAACCACAACCCCTTCTCTCGTGGATGCGAATACCGGCATCTGAACTTTGAATACATTTTTAACTCCGGCGATTTTTCTGGCAGCCGAATCATCAAAGCTCTTTACTTTTCCATGAAACCGTGGATTACGTTCTACCATGGCATACAGCATTCCTTTAACTTTCTTATCCTGGCCGAATTCCGCTGTACCATTCACTTTCGAGGGCGTATCCTGGCGATGTAATGGCTTACCAATAATTTTATATTCGGACCGGTTCTTTAGTTTTACATTTTTTGGCGGCTCCATTTTTGACGCTTCTTCTACAAGATCACCATACCCAATCTTTTTTCCGTCTGGCTTGTACACAACAAATCCATTTTCAGCAAAGCAATCAGCCTTGTTTACATTCCATCTTTTTGCTGCGGTTTCGATTAACATTTCTCTTGCCGTCGCGCCGGTGCGCAGCAATCTTTGGTAAGCTCCTCTCACTGTAGAGCTTCCACCTGTGATTTGGCTTCCAAACTTACTCTGGTGGCCCGGCGCAAATGCAATCGTTACCTGGTCAAGAGAAACTTCCAGCTCTTCGGCTACCATTTGTGGAACTGCCTGGAAAGATCCCTGCCCCATTTCGGAACGGTGATTCAGAATGGTGACCTTTCCTGATTTATCAATAGATATCCAGGACGTCAGCGGCATACTTAACGTATCTGCCGCATCTTTCGTAATAATCTTTTCAACTCCCTTTCCCAAAACCGGCATATAATAACCAACCGTGAGTGCAGCACCGGTCATGGCGGAGAGCCTGATAAAATTCTTGCGTGATAATGTTTTATCTGTGGTTTGCATTTTCAATCAGTTTTAGTTGGTTTAAGCTTTGGACATGATTTGTGCGGCCGTCTTAATTGCCTTCCGGATGCGAACATAAGTTCCGCAGCGGCAAATGTGACCGTTCATATTATTATCTATGTCAGCATCAGTCGGATTGGGAATGCGTTTCAATAATGCAGCAGCAGCCATGATCTGGCCGCTTTGGCAATAACCGCATTGAGGCACCTGTTCCGCAATCCACGCCTGCTGAACGGGATGAGAGTTGTCGGGCGAAAGTCCTTCTATTGTTGTGACGGCCTGTTTGCCTACGGCAGACACAGGGATGGAGCAGGAAAAAACGGGATTGCCGTTCAGGTGTACTGTACACGCGCCGCATTGTGCCATTCCACACCCGTATTTTGTACCGGTAAGATTGGTAAGTTCCCTGATAGCAAACAGAAGTGGCATTTTGGGGTCCGCTTCTACTTTATAGGTTTTACCGTTAATATTAAGATTATAGGAGGCCATAACAGTGTGGTTTTAAATTGACCATTAAATTACGCAAATCCTTAAAGCGGCGAACGAAGAATATTTTAACGGTGGAAAAATAGTGATGGACCGTCCGGGACTGAGAAGATTTTGGAACTTGTTGATTAAATTATTTATAGAATTTAACCGAAAAAAGATCATTTAGAAAAAATAATCATCGCTAACCCTGCAATATATAAAAGCAACATTATAGTCAGCAAAATGCTCGTACCCGGCGGCGCTTTATCGAACTCCTTCCACACATAGATTCCCCATAATGCCGCAACCACGGTAGCTCCCTGTCCCAAGCCATAAGAAATTGCCGGACCTGCTGCACCCGAGGCAATTATATTGAGCGACATCCCCACACTCCAGATCAGGCCGCCAACAATACCGATTAAATGATCTTTTCGTTTTCCTTTAAAATAATCGGCGAATGAAACGGGCGGACCCAAAACCGGCCGCTTCATTTGTATAGTATTGAACAAAAAACTACTTATTACAATACCCAATGAAAAAAATAAAAGGGCTGAATAAGGAGTGAGCTTACCGGCTTCAGGAAAATTGAAATTACTGACCATAGACGCCGCCACATACCTGTAGAACAAACCCATTAAACATCCACTTGTGACCGACAAGATCAGTCCCTTTCTCGACACGGTCGCAGATGATTGCAATTTTTGATAAGCCCGTGCATTAAGAAGGATGGCTAAAACAATTAATGCAACTCCCCCGAATATTAGTGCGGCGTTTCCCTCTGGAATGGAAATATAGTTTACAATTACGCCAAGCACCAGCGCAATACCTATACCGACCGGGAAAGCAACAGACATCCCCGCTACAGCGATGGCAGCAACCAACAGTATGTTGGCAAGATTAAATATCACGCCACCCGCAAAAGCGGAAAATATATAACGGCCCTCTGCCTGTTTCAGGTCGTCGAGAAAACTCCTTCCTTCATTGCCAAAGCTGCCTAAAGTGAATGCAAAAAGCAAAGTGGTAAGCAAAATTCCAAAACCATAATCCCAGTAAAATAGTTCAAACCGCCAGGTGCCGGTGGTAAGTTTAGTTGTGTTTGCCCAGGAACCCCAGCATAACATAGTAACAACGCAAAGCAATATTGCCAACCCGTAATTTTCTACGATGAACATGTTGTGATGGATTGAATAAAAAAATATTAAGACAAGATTTCAGACCGGTAGGGAATTGAAGCCTGCGCACCCAATCGCGTTACCGAAATGGAGGCGGCCGCTACTGCAAATTTTATCGCTTCTTCCCAACTCATCTTTTCGGTAAGGGCAACAGCCAGGGCTCCGCTAAAAGTATCACCTGCAGCTGTGGTATCAATGGCCGTGACGACAGGAGCATTTATTCTTAAACTCACGTTCTCATTTTGAAAATATGCTCCTTTCTTTCCCAAGGTAATAATTACATTCTTAACTCCTCTCTTTAAAAAAATCCGGGCAGCTTCGCCCGCCGTGTCATCATCTTCCACAGAAATACCTGTAAGCAAGGAGGCCTCTGTTTCATTAGGAGTTATTAAAAATAACCCGTTCAACAATTCGTCAGCGAGTTTTTGCGCAGGTGCGGGATTGATGATCACCTTCTGGTTATTTACGAGTGCTTTTTTTACAACCGCTGAAATTGTTTCCATTGGTATTTCGAGCTGAATGAGAATAATACCGGCTTCTTCGAAATCATGAACCTGATCGATGTCCCGGGGCAGCAGTCTTGCATTGGCGCCTGGCGCTACTACAATTGAATTCTCTCCTTCCTTATTGACTACAATAAGGGCAGTTCCGGTTGACGACGAATCATCGACAAAAACAAAATCTGTATTGATACGCTCCTTCTTAAAACCCGCAATTGACTGTTCTCCAAAAATGTCATTACCAACCTTTGTTACAAAAGTCACATTTGCCCCCATTCTTGCCGCAGCTACAGCCTGGTTGGCACCTTTGCCGCCGGCATTCATGAAAAAAATACCGCCTAGTCTTGTTTCGCCAGGCAGCGGATGCTTATCCGTCTTTACAACCATGTCAACATTAGTGCTTCCTATCACAATTATCCTTTCAGATTTCGGAAATTTATTCATTTATTGTCCAGTAAGTTTAAAGATAGGCGTGAGTTCAATTTTTCGGAATTCCACCTCCGAACCTTCGGCCTGCACGGCGATGTTGCCTTCAGATGCAGTGGCATTGAAACCATAATTTACAAGGTCGCCGTTCACCCAAACTTTAATTGAATTACCGACGCATTCAATCGTCATAGCATTCCATTCGCCAACCGGCTTTTCAGAATTGTCGGTGAGATTTTTTATGCGTCGCTCTTTGCCTTCCGTGATTCCCCAGTCTGCCTTTGGTCCGCGCCGCTTTTCCATATCAGGAACCTGGATGTCTTCCACAATGCACCAGAAATCGCCGGCATCCTTATGCATCATCTGCACTTCAACTGATTTTGGAAACATCTTATACAATGCCCGTGGCGTAGAGGCAAAAACAAGCACACCACAGTTACCGGGTACTCCGGCAAACCTGTATTCAACATTCAGGCGGAAATTCTTATAAACTGAATCTGTAATCAGGTGGCCCTCCGGTGTGCCCAGGCTTACCAGTAATCCACTACGAACAATAAAAGGATTTCTCGCAGAGCTATTGGTATCCATTTCCGGGACGTCAACATGCCAGCCGTCGAGATCTTTTCCATTGAAAAGACTTCGCGATTGCGCATTCGAGGTGATCGCGCAGAAACATACAATTGAAGCGACGATTAATTTGAATAAACATTTTTTCATATCCGAGTTCATTTTTGTAGTTCGGACCACCGGCAATTTATTATTGGGCTTTCACCGGGTAGCACCGTCAGTCAATATAATATCAGTGGGCTGTTGAAATTAGTAAATATCTCCTTTCGTTGCGGTCTTTGATTTTTTTGACCGACGTTGAAAGTGTTGATACAATGCTTTTTTTGGGCTGCAGGTTTTGCCTAACTTTAAGGAACAAAAATCTTCACAATGCCTATTTTCAACCTCCGGATCAACGGAAAAGAATACAAGGCCGACGTGGCAGCCGATACCCCTCTTCTATGGGTACTCAGGGATCATCTAAATTTAGTGGGCACCAAGTATGGTTGCGGCATTGCCCAATGCGGCGCATGCACCATTCATTTGGATGGTAGCGCAACCCGTTCATGTCAATTGCCTGTTTCAGCAATCGGATCAAAGAAGGTTACAACCATTGAAGGCTTGTCCGAAAACGGCGATCATCCCGTCCAGCTCGCGTGGGACGAGGCTGACGTTCCGCAATGCGGTTATTGCCAGGCCGGGCAAATCATGACAGCAGCAGCTTTTCTAAAACGAAAGCCGAAACCCAATGACGAGGAAATCGCAGAAGCTATGAACGGTAATATTTGTCGTTGCTGTGCTTACCATCGAATTCATGAAGCAGTAAAATTAGCGAGCTCAAAAATCTAATTTATGACAACCCTTAATAAATCCAACAGAAGAGATTTTCTAAAAATAACTTCTTTGACGGGCGGCGGTCTCCTACTCGGCTTTAATTGGTTTACCGCAGAAGCGGGGACCACCGGTACAATTTCAATTGGAATTGCCCATCCAGGATCCGCCGGACCAATTAGTTTCAATAGTTATTTATCAATCGCAACAGATGGTACCATTACGATATTTTCTCCAAACCCGGAATTGGGTCAGAATATCATGACCTCGTTTCCTATGATCGTAGCAGAAGAATTAGATGCTGACTGGAGTAAAGTGCAATCAATGCAGGCACCGTTTGATACGAAGTATGATCGCCAGTTGACAGGTGGAAGCGGAGCTATTCCTCATTCCTGGAAAAGGTTGCGCACTGCCGGGGCCACTGCGAGACTGATGCTGATTGCCGCAGCTGCAAAAAAATGGAACGCTGATCCGTCTGAATGCTCGACTGCCGATGGTTTTGTTATCCATGCAAAATCAGGAAACAAACTCAGTTATGGGGAGCTTGCGGAAGATGCTTCTAAAATTCCGGTTCCAACAGATGTTCCCTTGAAGAACAGGAAAGATTTTAAGATAATTGGTAAGGCATTTAAGAATGTTGAAAATAAAAAGATCATTACCGGCAAAGGAATATTCGGTTCAGACTTCTACCGCGACGGAATGGTGCTGGCAATGATTCAGCGCCCGCCAGCTTTTGGAACAAAAATAAAAACAGTTGATGCTGCGGCAGCAAAAACATCACCCGGTATCATTGACGTCGTGACCTTCAAAAATAAAGTTGCTGTCGTAGGCAAATCAACATGGGAAATCATGAAGGCGAGGAAATTGCTGAAAATAGAATATGAAAAAGATGGGAATATTGAAAGCAGCAGCGATCATGATCAACTTTTTGTTACTTTATTAAACAGCAACGGCGCTACGGTACGTAGGAAAGATGGAGACGTCGAAACAGCATTTAAAAACGCCGCTAAAGTGGTCAAAAGTGAATACCAGTGTCCGTTTATTGCCCATAATCCTATGGAACCAATGAACTTCTTTGCGCACGTTCGCGAGGACGGAGTAGAGCTGGTAGGCCCGACGCAAACTCCGGGAAGGGCGCGCACTGCAGTGGCCGAACTCCTGAAAATTCCCGAAGACAAGATCACGGTTGAAATGACTCGCCTTGGTGGAGGTTTTGGAAGAAGACTGCAGGCTGACTACGTGTTAGAAGCCGTGGAGGTTTCCAACTTAGTCAAGAAACCCGTTAAAGTAATGTGGACCCGTGAAGATGATATGACAGGCGGTATCTACAGACCGGCGGTGCGTTATCGTTTTGAGGCCGCCCTTGATGAAAAAGGAAACCTCGTTGGGTATAAGCTCCGGGGCGTTGGCATCAATCAAAACAATTCCACACGCGAGGATAATTTTCCATCCGGGGCCGTTGACAATCTTTTGATCGATACGCAGGAACATCTTTCACCAATTACGACAGGGGCATGGCGTGCCCCGGTCACTAATTTCCTGGCTTTTGCAGAACAAAGTTTTTTAGATGAAGTTGCTTTAGCCGCAGGAAAAGATCCCATTCAATTTCGGTTAGAATTGCTGCAGAAGGCGCGCACCAAACCAGTCGGTGCAATTAAATACAATATTGACAGAATGGAAGCAGTGATCAAAATGGCTGCCGAAAAATCTGGCTGGGGCACAAAGCAAGGGATTTCCCAGGGTTTCAGCGTGTACTTCTCTCACGCTTCTTACGTGGCCCAGGTTTGCGATGTTGTCATGAAGGCAGGAAAACCGGCTGTTACCAAAATTTATGCAGTTGCCGATTGCGGCGAAGTGGTCAACAAAAGTGGAGCACGACACCAGGTCATGGGAGGTGTATTGGATGGATACGGTCATGCCATGTACGGTAAACTAACTTTTAAAGATGGCAAGCCTGCTGAATCAAATTTTGGTCCTTATCGTTTGCTGCGCATGAAAGAAATACCACAGGTGGAAGCACATTTTGTCGATAATGGAATTGACCCAACTGGTTTGGGCGAACCGGCATTACCGCCCACAGGTGGAGCAATTGCCAATGCAATTTTTAAAGCAACCGGTACACGGTTAAAAAATCAGCCATTTATTGAGGAACCGCTATATAAAACGATGAAGGCATTTTAGCTTCACGCAACACAATTGATTTTTGGACTCACTTGAATGGTGATGGACTGACCGATGTCCAGCCTCCGTCTATTATGAGGCTTTGACCGGTAATATGCCGCGACGCCGGCGAAACGAAAAATAATGCAGCATTGACAATGTCGTCCACGGTCGCTGCTTTGCCAAGCGGCGTTATTTCAGCCCAGGTATCTTTAAACTCCTTATCCTGAAGTGTTCGTTCCGTTAAGGTTGCGCCTGGTGCTATTGCGTTTACTGTAATACCAAAAGCTGACAATTCAACTACGAGGCTTTTTGCCAGCATTTCAACGGCGGCTTTAGTCATGCCATAGGCCGCAAGGTCTTTATGGGCCTGGTGTCCCGTTACTGAAGACATAAACAGAATAGAACCCCCTTCATTCTGTTCTTTCATTTGTCGTGCTGCATGTTGAGCCAGGAAAAAACTGCCACCCATGTTCACACTTACTACGCGTTGAAATTGCTCCGGAGTATAAGAAAGGAAATCGCCAAACACAGTAATACCGGCGCTGGCAACCGCAATATTCAGCTTACCGAATTTCTTAACAGCAAGGGCGGTCATATATTTTGTAAACTCCGGATCTGCTACATCGCCCACACAGGCTTCACATATTCCTCCTTCATCAGTAATGTTTCGGCATGCCTGATCGGCGAGCTCTTTCAGTTCATCATTGAGCAACACTTTTGCGCCCCTCATGCTTAGCGCCCTGGCAATGCCGAAGCCGATTCCAAGACCGGCGCCCGTTACAATCGCTACATGATCTTTAAAATTCTCCATTTGAATTCCTTCGACCGATTGCATTATTAAATAATCCACGGTTCACGCCCAGGTAATAGCCGCAAATGAATTTACCCGGCAACCTTAATTCCAAATCGAAACGTTTATATTATAAGGAAGTTATACCTTTTTCTTAAAGCCTTCCATATAATTTTCGTTATAGATTAAAGGAATAGTGCAAACCTATGGACAGATTCAAGTAACTTACAATAACGTACACAAACTTTAATCAAACTGACAAAACTGAAATTTATGAAAAAAGCGATCAACATTTTCTTATACACTGTATGTGTAACCACAATGTTTTTTTTAGTGTCGTGCAGCAAAGGCGATGACGGTGCTCAGGGTCCTGCTGGGCCGGCCGGTCCTGCTGGGCCGGCGGGATCACCGGGGCCTGCGGGTACAGCCAATGTTATTTATTCAGATTGGCTTGACGGTTTAGATTTCCTGCCTATCAAGGACACTAACGGAACAATTGTAGATACAATCGGATATTTTGTTGACATACCGGCGACTAAACTTACTCTTGATATATTAAACAAGGGCGAAATAAAAGTATATGTAAATGCTAACACGCCTGCGGACCCATTCGTTTATCCTATTCCGTACAACGATGGGCTTGTTTTCATTGATGCATCATTTACTGTTGGCACAATTACTCTTACATCAAATGCCGACCTATCAGGTATTCCTTTCAGATATATACTTATTCCGGGCGGTGAAGCTGCACGTAATCCAAATAGCATTGACTGGAACGATTATAAACAGGTTCAAAAATACCTTGGGCTGAAAGATTAGGTCTTCCCTTAAAAAAAGAGGCTTTCTATCGGGAAGCCTCTTTTTTTATTGATCTGTAACAATCAAACTTATTTCTAAGCACACCGTGACTGATGCTTCGTGCTTTGCGCTTGCAATGACGAAGAACCAACATTTTGCTTCATGCTTCGCACTTGCAGTGACAACTTAAACTTTACACCTTAATTTCTTTAAAGCGCCAGATCAACCTTGTTCCTGGTTTTTGCCGCCAGGAAAATAGCGTCAATGATCTTAAGATCTTTTACGCCTTCTTCGCCGTTTACTGGTACAACAGGTTTTTTACCGGCGAGAATGATATCAGCCATTTCATCCATTTGGACTGTTTGATGCGTGATATGAGGTTGGGTCAATTCTCCTTTATGCGTGCGGCCCTGGATGGGACCGTAGCCGGTTGACGGTTGTAATTCAGCGAATCCTTTCTCCCCATTGAGGAAAAAGCGATCGAGATTGTTCATAGAATAAGTAGAAAGGCATGATGCAACCGCACCGCCCGGGAAGCCCATTTGAAATTGAATAGTTTCGTCCACACCATCTTTAAACTTCTCGTGATCGGTCTTGACTTCCTGGGCAGTCACCCATTGTGGTTCCTCGCCGATCATGTACCTGGCCCCATTGATTGAGTAAATTCCAATATCCATCATCGCTCCTCCACCGGCAAGTTGTTTGTTTAAACGCCATTGCTTGGGGTCGCCAATTTTAAATCCCGACAGTCCCTGGAAGAATAAAACTTTTCCAAACTCGCCATCTTTTCTCATCCGGATAATCTCAAGGGTTTTTGCCTCAAAATGCATGCGATATCCTACCAACAAGTTGACATTTGCTTTCTTACATGCGTCCACCATCTCCTGCCCTTCCTTTGCATTTATAGCCATTGGTTTTTCGCTGATAACGTGCTTGCCGGCTGCAGCAACGCGTATTGCCTGGTCGTGATGAAGGCCATTGGGGGTGATGATATAAACGGCATCGATATCTGGATTATTCTTTAACTGATCAAACGTCTCATAATTGTAACAATTTTTTTCCGGGATATTATATTTCTGTTGCCAGTCTTTTATCTTGGATGGTGTACCGCTGACCACTCCGACCAGCTTTGCCTTTGTACAAGCCTGCATTGCTTCAGCGACGCGTGTACCATAACTTCCAAGACCCATAATTGCCACCCGCAGCATGGGTCCCTGGTAGGTTCGACGGTTGATCGTGCCCAAAACTTCGGACGACCAATCATTAATAAAAGGAACTGCTAATGCTGAAGCTGTGATTTTTTGAAGGAAATCGCGACGTGAATTCATAACTGGTGTTTTTCTAAAGTTAAAAAAATTCTTTGCAATCAGTCGTTCGTGACCTTCGTAGACCGTTCGTCCATTAAAATCGCGAATCAACACTAATTTACCATTCCACGGGTTAGCTTTGTTATTATTAAATTTCCAGCCATGCGGGGTCTGAAACGAATTCTTATTGCTACCGTAAGTCTCTTGTTTTTTCATTCATTTACGCGATCACAAACAAGTTCTCCGATTACACAAAGCCCCGTATCGCTAAAAACAAGGATCGAACGCCTCGAAAAAGACATTCCACAAATGATGAAATTGGCTGATATACCCGGAATGTCTGTTGCACTAATCAGCAATGGCAAATTAGTATGGCGTAAAAACTTTGGTGTTGCCAATGCAGAAACCGGGCAGGCTGTCACTGATTCCACCATCTTTGAAGCCGCGTCTTTAACCAAAATTGTAACAGCCTATGCCGCGTTGCAATTAGTGGACCAGGGTAAACTTAGTCTTGATTCTCCCCTCAATAAATTTCTTGGAAATAATTATGATTGCGGCGATGACGGACGCATTAACCTCATAACGGCACGCCATGTACTCACCCACAGTGCGGGTTTTCCGAATTGGAGACCCGATGGATCGGCTACCTTACCGATTCATTTCAATCCTGGTGAAAAATTCAGTTATTCGGGTGAAGGTTTTGTGTATCTCTCCAAGGTTATTGAGAAGATCACAGGCGTTAATTTTGACGAATATGTCAAACAAAATGTGTTCGCTCCGCTTAAAATGAATAATAGCAGCCTGGTATGGCTTGATAGTTACAAACAACGGCTTGCCTGGCGCCATGACTGGCTCGGCAACAAATCTTTCCGGTGGGAAGGAGCGGGATACAATGCGGCGGCAAGCTTGCGAACAACTGCAGAAGACTATGCAAAATTTGTGATTGCGATTTTAGATGGCAAAGGCTTAAAAAAAACTACGTGGAATGAAATGCTTTCGCCGCAAATAAAAGTGAATGAAAAAACAAATCCAAATGTTTCCTGGGGTTTGGGGTTGGGATTAGAAACAACCGAAAATGGCAAAAGTTTCTGGCATTGGGGTGACCAGGGCGACAGCAAATGTTATATGACGGCTTTTGTCGCAAAAAAGAACGCCATCCTTTACTTTACCAACAGCAGTAACGGGCTTTCGATTGTCGATACTGTACTCGACGATGCGATCGGCGGTGATCACCCGGCTGTGGCCTGGTTAAACTATGGCAGGTATAATCCATCCGCGAAGATGTTTCTTCAATCCATACAGGACAAGGGTGCCACGGCTGCACTAAAGGAATATTTGATTCAAAGGGAAAAAGGTAATACGCAGCGGCTTGATGAAGGTATAATCAACAGGATCGGCTATTATCTGCTTAAGTTAAAAAAAGTGGATGACGCGATTGAAATTTTTAATCAAAATACAATTGACTTTCCCCAATCCAGCAATACCTGGGATAGCCTGGCGGAAGCTTATATGACCAGGGGAAATAAAGAGCTGGCGATAAAATACTATGAAAAGTCTCTTGAGCTTGATCCCGGTAATACCAACGCGATTGAACAATTAAAAAAATTAAAATCCTGAGGAATCGGCCAGGTCTCTCAAAGCTGTCTTCAAAAGTCCACCTCCGATATCTACGTTCGGCGGTGATTCGGCATTGTTTACCGAAATAATTTCCTGTTCGCTTTTTCCGCTTTTACTTTAGCTGTATTAAGCTATCATCATGAAAAAAATCATATTAGTATCGTCATTGTTCTTTATCATCATATTGCTAGGCAGCTGTCTTACGACCCTTCATCCCATTTTCACGGAAAAGGACCTGGTATCAGACGCGCGTCTTTACGGAAAATGGAGTAAAGAGGATGGATCAACGGCTAGTTACCAGGTCGCCCATACAAGTGACGTCAAAAATCTTTCACCTTCCATACAGCGCAACGCATCGAAAGTTTATATTCTTGAAGAACGTGATGCAAAGGGAAAGCTCAAGTCAAAGCAGTATGCTTTTATGGTAAAGCTTGGAAAATATTATTATATGGATTTTTATCCCGCAGGATTAAAGGAAGCTGATAACGTAGAAAGGTTTTTTGCCGCTCACTATATTCCTATGCATAGCATCTATCGTATCAATTTCAAAAATGATCACTCTTTTGACATACAGCAACTGGATGCCGGCTACCTTGAAAACCTGATAAAAAATAAAAAGATCCGAATTAGCCATGAGGTTACGGAAGACGGAAATTATGTTATTACGGCCCCGACTGAGGAACTCCAAAAATATATTATCAAATACAGTGACACACCTGAAGCCTACAGTAAAGACAACAACGCAAGTTATTCCAAAATGAATTGATCACGTATAAACGCATTAAAATGAATAAGAAACTTTTCCTTTTTGTATCGATACCTATGCTGGTTTTTCTGAGTTCCTGTCTCACCAGCCTGAACCGTCTTGTAACCTATTCAACTGTCCGGGCCGATAACAGGATAACCGGCTCCTGGCAAATTGAAAATCTTCAAATAAACATAGAAACTCTTCCGTCCAGCAATTTTTATAAAGAGCTGCTTACATCAATAAAAACAAAGGAAGAAAAAAAATCTGTTTTCGACAGCGGGGAGGATTCTATCCTATATTCAAATTCTTATGTAGCTAACTTCGTAAAAAACGGTTATCAATACTTCATGATCTGCAGCCTCATCAAGTTTGGGAACAATCTTTTTGCCAACCTGGAGCCGGTAGATGCAAGGCCGGTTAATGCTACCGATACAAAGATGATGGAAGATCTTCTTGGCGGGGGGTCCTACCTGGCATCAAATACTATTGCACGAGTGGTCTTCAGGGCAAATGAAATGGAATTCCAATTTATTGATCCTGGCTATGTCAGGTCACAGCTTACCAACGGTAGGGTGGCAATTAAATATGAAAAAGACAATCTTTTTAACACAGATCTTATTACTGCGTCGTCCCATGAACTACAACTTTTTCTCACGAAGTACGGAAGCGATCAAAGATTATACAATAAAGAAAATACTATTACCTTAAAAAAAATCTGACGAATGCCTGCCAGGAAAATAAATGAGAACAACAGGGGTATCCGCATTATCCAACATGTTGTTTTTCTCTTCATAATTTATTTCGTTCTGCTAAATATATTTAAGTTCAATAGCCCCCCCGCGCAGGTAGATTACGTTTATACGACTCTTTTTCTGGCAACCGTCCTTCCGGTTGTTTACCTGCAACTTTACTGGCTGCTGCCAAAATTGCGTAACAGACAGTCGCTGTTTTCTTATTTGATCCCGCTCGCATTGATTACCTCGGTTTCAATTTGGGTCAATGTTCAGTTATTTGACCATTGGTCTATGATCCTGTTTCCCGGTTTTTATTTCATTTCCTATTATACCTGGTGGGAGATCAGTTTGTTTTTTATTACATTCATTTTACTGGCAACGCTGTTGAAACTTTCAAAGTCCTGGTTCCTGGTTAACAAGCTTCAGCGCGAATTGCTTGAAAAGGAAAAACAGCGTGTACAGGAAGAATTAAAAGCGTTGAAGGCACAGGTAAATCCACATTTTTTCTTTAACACCCTGAATAGTATCTATTCCATGTCGCTTGACAAAGATGAACGATTACCGGCAACCGTTTTACAATTGTCCGAATTAATGCGGTATTTTCTTTACCAGTCAAATGACGACCAGGTGCCTCTTGCAAAAGAAATAGCAATTCTGAATGACTATATCGGCCTGCAACGAATTCGTTCTGATGGAAACCTCGCCGTAAAGACAGAAATTGAAGCGGATGCGGGCGAACAGAAAATTGCTCCCCTATTATTGATCCCTTTTCTTGAAAATGCATTTAAACACGGAGTTAAAGGCGAAGTTGGTGCTACCTTCATCAAACTTGTGCTAAGTGTAAAGGAGAATCGTCTCAATTTTTTATTGGAAAATAACAAGGGACAGGTGGATTCAATTGAAAAAGGCGACAGTAAGGGCCTGGGACTTGGAAACGTGAAGCGGAGACTGGAACTGCTTTATCCCGGACGACATGATCTGATAATACAGGATCGCGGAAATGATTTTATCGTAAACCTTCAATTGCAATTATGAGCACTTTCATCCGATGCATGATTATAGAAGACGAACCACTTGCTCAAAATGTTTTAAAGAAATATATCGCAGAGGTTAGTTATCTCGAACTTGTTGCGGTATGCAGTAATGCATTGGAGGCGCAGGAGACAATTCAACTACAAAACATTCATTTACTTTTCCTGGATATTAATTTGCCAAAGCTCTCGGGTATTAATTTTTTGAAAACGCTTCCGGCTCCTCCGCTGGTCATATTCACTACCGCATACCCGGAATTTGCCGTCGAAGGGTTTGAATTGGACGCTATTGATTACCTGGTCAAGCCATTTTCGTTTGAACGGTTTTTGAAGGCTACTAACAAAGCGTTTAACAAAATAAACCGGCAACCTGCCAATTTAAACGATAAACCCGCGGACGATTTCATTTTTCTTAAGTCAGATAAGAAGGTATACAAGATTGACCTGGATGACATCGTCTATGCGGAAGCTACCGGTGATTATGTAAAAGTGATCACCCGCGAAGGTCAATATACTTCTAATATTACTCTAAAGCGACTTTTGGAGGAACTTCCATCCAACTTATTTTTCAGGGTGCACAAAAGCTTCATAATATCAGCGAACAAGATCAAATTTTTTGAGGGTAACTATATAAAAGTCGGTCAAGCTGATATTCCCATCGGCGCAGCCTACCGCGAAGAAATTTTTGCACGCCTAAAGGAAAAGAATATCTGAGAAAAGGCTATTAAAAAGTTTCCATCATGATAAATTTCCGGCGCATTCCTTAATCTTTGAAATGATTAAGCTGGTATTACCGGGTGCCAGCCAAATCATTTCGTTATCTCTTTTAAACCAGGTCATTTGTCGCTTTGCATACTGGCGCGTGTGAATTTTTATTTTATCTATAGCTTCTTCCAGGGTTAATTTATTCTCCAGATGATCCAATATTTCCTGGTATCCCACCGTTTGCAAGGCGTTCAGCCGTTTGTGTTGCATCAACCCTTTCACTTCATTCACCAGGCCGGAGGCGATCATCTTATCAACCCGATGATTAATCCGCTGATGCAGGTCTGATTTTGGAAGCTCCAGCCCGATCTTCACCATCTTGAAACTTCGCTTTACCTTTTTGCCTCGGTGAAATTGTAATATTGACTGGCCAGTAGCCTCGATCACTTCCAAAGCTCTCATCATACGTTGCGGATTTTGAATCTCACCTTCCGTATAAAACAAAGGGTCCTTCTCCTTAATTTCTTCAATGAGCCAGTTTATACCACCGGCATTATATTTTTGAACGATCATTTCACGGATTTGCGATGGAACATCCGGAATATCGTCCAATCCATCGCAAAAAGCTTTTAAATAAAGACCGGTTCCTCCTGCCATCACTATCACATTCTTCTGGCGAAACAGCTCGGCACACAATTCCAAAGCGTAGTCTTCAAACATGGCCGCTGTAACCTCGTCAAGTATGCTATGTGTAGCAATAAAATGATGTCGAACTGCCAGTAATTCTGCCGGTGAGGGACGCGCAACGCCGATATTCATTTCGCGGTAACACTGGCGGCTATCTGCAGAAATTATCTCAGCGTTGAAATGCCTGGCTATCTCAATTGCAACGGCGGTTTTTCCAACGCCAGTTGGTCCTGCAATAACGACAACTGTCTTATTTTTCCCGGTCTTTGCCATTCGTGGAATAAAAAACCCGATCAAACGACCGGGAAATTATTTAGCGAAACTCCTTACATCGAATTAAAACAATAACAATTAAATCTGCTCTTCACTTTCCTCCTCAGATATTCCGTCTTCACTGGCTCCTAAATCCTCACCTTCTTCATTCTTTTCTGCAAATCCTTCCGTTGCTTGCGATAAATCATACTTTTCTTCAACATCCGCAAATTTCTCGCCAAGCAATCCTTTGGTTCCGTACTGGCTTGGCGCAATGCCTTCCGTACGAACCACGGAGGGATAACTCAGCCTCGGGTTTTCTTCCTTTGATACATTTATTAACTCTACCAGGAACGTCCAGTTCTTATTAAAATCGTACCAGTATACAAATTTCTGGTTGGGATCCTTAATTTCGGAACCAATCGTAGTTTCCTTCATAATCAAAGGAGGGACACGGTATTCCTTGTCATATTTTTCAAAACTAATTTCCCGGCCGCGCTGCCAGTGATCGTTACTCCGGAAAAAAGTCGCCTTATGTTTGTTGTCGAATTCGTATGCCTTTAAGATGGAATCATGGAGATCCAGGAATGTTTGGGTGTGCCTGATCGCCACGTCCCGGTAAACGCTTTCATCTTCTTCGAAATAAATTCTAAACTTCAAAATAGCCATACCGCTAATTTACGACTTCTTTATTTCCAAATCCATTTCACCCGCCTTTTCAATAAGGTACGCATAAGCGTCGTCATAAGAATTTGAAATAACGCCGTCTAAAATTGCATCTTTTAATGCATTTTTTAGGACCCCCACTGGCTTCGACGGAGGCAATCCAAACATTTCCATTATTTGTTCCCCGCTGATGGGCGGCTGCCAGTTTCTTACATGATCTTTTTCTTCCACTTCTTTACATCTTTTCCGGACCAACTGAAAATTTTCCAGGTATCTTTTTACTTTTTGTTTGTTTTTTGATGTGATATCGGCATTGCACAGCAGCATTAATGCCTCAAAGTCTTCACCTGCGTCAAATAATAACCGGCGTATAGCTGAATCCGTGATATTTTCTTTAGTCAAACTGATCGGCCGCAAATGCAGCTCAACAAGCTTTCGCACAAAACGCATTCTCTCATTCAAAGGCAATTTGAGATTTGCAAATATCTTTGGAACCATCTTCCCTCCCACTACCTCGTGACCGTGAAATGTCCAGCCATGCCCTTCCTCAAACCGTTTTGTTACGGGTTTGGCTATATCGTGAAGAATTGCCGCCCATCTTAGCCAAAGGTCATCAGTCACGGTCGCTATATTATCAAGAACCTGTAACGTATGGTAAAAATTATCCTTATGGCCATGACCATCTTTATATTCAGCACCGGCAAGGTCAACCATCGGCGGAAAAATAATATGGAGCAAGCCGGTTTTAAATAGCAGGTCAAATCCTACAGAGGGCCTGGATGACAGCACAATCTTATTTAATTCATCGGTTATCCTTTCCTGCGAAATAATTTTTATCCGGCCGGCATTTTCGGAAATAGCCTGCAACGTTTTCTTTTCAATGATGAAATTTAATTGGGTTGCAAACCGTATCCCACGCATCATCCGAAGGGGATCGTCACTAAATGTTTTTGCCGGGTCTGCTGGCGTTCGAACGATTCCTTTGTCGAGGTCTTTTATACCATGAAAAGGGTCGATCAATTTGCCATAATCCTTTTTATTCAAACTGATAGCCATCGCATTGATCGTGAAATCCCTTCTGTGCTGATCATCTTCGAGACTGCCGGGCTCAACGGCCGGGTTGCGTGAATCAAGCCTGTAGCTTTCCTTCCTTGCACCAACAAATTCAATGTCAAATATTCCTTCTGAATCTTGCTCTGACAATCCTGAAAAGTCCTTTTTGTCAGATAAATTCACTTTGATATGTGCCGTTCCAAAAGTCTTAAAATAGTTGACTTGTGAGGCTGAATTAAAATATTTAGCCGTTGCAGCAGCCAGTTCAATGCCGTCGCCGACACAAACTATGTCCGCATCCTTTGTGTTACGACCGAGGATCTTATCGCGTACAAAACCACCAACCAGGTATGTTTCGACATTAAGTTCTGTGGCCGCCCGGGCTACCTTATCCAGGATCATCAATTCCTTTTCTGTGCATTTGATCTCCATAAGCGTTGCAAAGATAAGAGGCGTTGAAGTTTAAGGTTTGAGGTTTGAAGTTTGAAGTTGGTCACTGCGAGCCCGGCAAATGCGGGAGAAGCAGGAGGTTGGATGTTTGATGTTGGACGTTGGATGTTGGTCACTGCGAGCCGGCCAAAGGCGGGAGAAGCAGGAAGTTGAGGTGGCTTATATTAACTAAAGTCATTTTTCAGATGAGGCAACTAAGAACGTAAGACGGTTACGGTGGCGTCCTTGTTCCACCTTATGACCATTGAAGGAGATGCAATATTATCGTCATCCTGGCGGTATTTAACGACAAAGTCCACTCCGTTCTTAATTTCATCTTTTATTTCTGAAAAATATCTCGCAGGCGGTTCACCGGACACATTGGCCGACGTGGAGACTATGGGTTTGCGAAAACGTTTTATCAAATGCTTGCAAAATGTGTCATCTGTAATACGGATGGCCACGCTTCCATCTTTGCCGACAAGATTATCCGCGAGTCCAATGGCACCTTCATAGACCACGGTCACCGGTCGTGGCGACTGCTTCACATAATCAAATACACGTAAGTCGGTATTCGCTACATGCTTTAATACATCCATCTCGTCCGCTACTAATACTATTAAAGCTTTTTGGTCAGGGCGGTTTTTTAGTTGAAAAATCCGTTCCACTGCTTTTTCATTCGTAGCATCACAACCAATACCCCATATTGTGTCAGTTGGATAAAGAATGATCCCTCCATTTCGTAACACCGAAATGCACTCTTCAATATCATTGCCAAAATCGGTTTGCATTTAATTATTTAGATTCACGGTATAAGCGCATCAGTTTGAGGTATTTTAAATAAGCCTGCCTTGCGGTATACCTGGCGATCCTGAAACCTTCAACACCGTCCAGGAACCCAAGCTTGATAACATATCCCTTTATGAAGGCCCACGCGGGATTAATGAACATCTGGAAATAAGATGGTTTTTTTCCCTTATCATACAAAGCTTTTGCAGCAATTGTGCTGAACCGCTCCATTTGCCTTGCGTGCTGTTCGATTGTCTGGTACGTATAATGCAGCAGGTCTCCTTTCAAATGTTTTATCGTCGCGTGTTCAACCATAATTATCTTGTCATGTGGATTCTGTCCGCCCCATTTGCCCTTTTGCAAGTCTAACAATCGAAGTTTTCGGTCAGGATAATAGGTGCCGTGCCGGATCCATTTACCACAATAAAAATTAAACCGGTTCATGGTGTACCCGTCTGCAGGAAATCCTATCTCCTTTTCCTTTTGCAGCGAGGCAATCAACTCATCACTTAGTGCTTCATCGGCGTCAAGACTTAAAACATGCTCAAACGAAGCTTTTGATAACGCAAAATTCTTTTGTTCCACATAACCAAGAAACGGTTGTTCAATAAAAACTACGGAATGAGCCAGGCAAATTTCTTTTGTTTTATCGGTCGACAATGAATCAACAACCACGATTTCGTCGGCCACACGTCTGACTGATCGCAGGCAACGGTCTATATGTTTTTGCTCATTGAACGTGATAACCGTGACCGAAAGCTTTTTCATTACCAGGCTTTGAAGCGCCAAATATAACGCGCCGCTCACAACATTTTATGCCCTAAATTTACCTCCCGATCACAAAAAGATATACTGGCAATTATGGAATTAAAAGAGCTGATACTGGCTGCATGGAATAACAGGGAGCTGTTAAAAGAAAAAAAATATTCCGATGCCGTGAGAAATGTCATCGAAGAAACAGATAAGGGAAGGTTGCGCGTGGCTTCTCCTTGCGCCATCGCTGACACCGTCGGCCATGGCCCTATGGCGTCGGACAAAGCTGAAGGCGGCACGCGGTCCAAAAGCGAATGGGTCGTTAATGAGTGGGTGAAACAAGCGATACTTATGTATTTCGGTATTCAGCAAATGCAAACCTGGAGTATAGAACCGTTCGAGTTTTATGATAAGATGCTGCTAAAGAAAAATTATAAAGATCTCGGCGTACGGGCCGTTCCCCATGCGGTCGCCCGTTATGGCGCCTATGTTGCAAAAAATGTGGTGCTCATGCCGTCTTATGTAAACATCGGCGCATATGTAGATGAAGGCACCATGGTAGATACGTGGGCGACCGTGGGAAGTTGCGCGCAAATAGGTAAGGGTGTTCATTTAAGCGGTGGTGTCGGCGTTGGCGGTGTGCTGGAGCCACTGCAGGCTTCACCGGTCATTATCGAAGATGGTTGTTTTATCGGGAGTCGGTGCATTGTGGTTGAAGGTGTGTTAATAGAAAAAGAAGCGGTATTAGGTGCGAATGTGGTATTGACACAATCCACAAAGATCATTGACGTCAGTGGCAAAGAACCGGTTGAAATGAAGGGCCGGGTGCCAGCGCGAAGTGTAGTGATCCCGGGTTCCTATACAAAAAAATTTCCTGCTGGCGAATATGGTGTTGGATGTGCCTTGATTATCGGTCAACGTAAACCCAGCACCGATTTGAAAACAAGCCTGAATGATGCACTTCGGGACTTCAATGTTTCGGTTTAACAAACAAAATCATTCCCTATATTTGCACCCCGGAATTTGTTTCTGGTTTGAAGTTTGATGTTCGAGGTTAACCTATCCTTATCGAAAAACTTTAAACGTCAAACTTCAAACCTGAAACCTCAAACATTTCCAGCCCGGGTGGCGAAACTGGTAGACGCACTGTCTTCAGGTGGCAGCATCCGAAAGGTTGTGCTGGTTCGAATCCAGTCCCGGGCACAAAGCCCCCTTTTAGGGGGATTTTTTTTGTCTTAACATTCGATCGAATCCCAGGAGCAACACTACGAATCAGGTCAATATAGTTTTTCGTTCATTGTGGGTTTCACTAATCGTATCACGGCACTACTCCCTTCTGTGCTTTCAAGTCTTACCTCATACCTTTTATCACCAACTGTCGCCACCATATACGAGGTGTTCGGAGGAATAGAACCGAGATTCTCTGCGACCATAATCAGTTCATTGAAAGAATTCAATTGGCTGACTGACAACTTAATTGAATAAGGTTTGTCTGATAGCCGAATATGTTCAATAATTAATTTATCATTCAGGAAAAGAGAAATAGAATCTCCATCAACTTCTCCATTATCGTAGAAATGAAGTGTTATCGAATCACCGCTCAGAGGTATTTGAGTAGTCAAAACTTTTTTGCGCACTACATATTTTTCTTCAATAGCCGAGGGTTTTACTGGCTCAATCGGCATAACTGTGTTTGTAGATTTAGTAAGGTCAGTTTGCGCCGGTGTGGATTCAGCTATTGCGATAGCAGAGTCTCCGTCACTAACCGTTTTTACCGGCAGATCTTCTATTGTTTTCTTTGCTACTACAACGTCAGCACTATCAATGATCCCGGGATCATTAGCTTCCATCGCAAAACTTTCCAGCACAAATTCCCATTCGTCAGTGAAGCCTGACCAATCCGTATTGTCAAACTCTCCTCCCCCAGCAAGTTGATGTCGCTTATCCTCCCTGGAAGTCTTTCCGCCCAATTTCATACGTCCGTAACCCGGACAATCGAAATCGGCACTTGTCAAAAAGGACGTATTCGCGCCTGGAAATCCATGACCTTTTTCTTCAATCAGCTGATCATCCGACCACACTGCTTCGTTCGCGCCGAAATTAAAATAGCCTTTGATACTGTACCGCAAATAAACATTGGGCGATTCGTAATAACAGGTATTGCCCGTGACGACCGATCCCTTCAGAATGATTTTGACTTCGACTTTTTGCTGGTTGATTTTTCTTGTCCATACACCAGTTATCATTTGAGCTTTGCCTTCCGTGCCGGCACAAATAAATAAAAGAAGAAAGCTGATAGTGACCTTTAATTTTTCCACGAGGGTACGTTTTGGTTCAGGAATAAAAACAGCTTTGAAAAATTACTTTAGAGTAAACCAACATCTTTGCCAAACTTATAAACCTCACCTGAATAACTCTAAGTTATTTTTCAGGCGTATCTTTCATTGGTAAGATTCGCACTTCCTATGAATTTCTATCTAGGTAAACCCCTTATTTTTTTTACTACAGGAAAACGCTATTAACTTTTAGCTACTGCTGCTTATTTGTGCTGTAGAGATAGCTTGCAGGCCGTGCATCGTTTATTTTCTGCTTTCGGACAAAACACTTACGAAATAAATATTCCGGGTTGTGCTAATGATGAATGTCATAGATGAGGACAATTGAAATCATAGCTTCTCAAATCTGGCTGAAATAATTTCCCTTTTGTTAATTATTGAAATCAGCTATGAAAAAAATTATCCAGACTTTATCCCCGCTGCTTGTTGTTATAATGCTTATCGTTTTGACGGGTTCGGGTGTTCAATTGAATCCCGGGTTGGAAGAAATGTGCAACCCGCGCGACACTCTAAGGATAGAACTTGAAAATACCCATTTCAAAGATATGTCGCTTCTATTTATTAGTGACACTGCCGCGTCAACCCAGGCAATTGGCGTTGTACTCGGAAAAGCTTATGGAGAATTGATGAAGTTTGCTAATTCAAATAGACTTCAACCCAAAAAATTTATCGCCTGGTACTATTCTGTGCAACCGCCCTGGCCAATGGACATTGCTGTAGAGATAAATATAATTCCGCCACAATTAAACGGAAGAATACAAACAAGAATACTAAAAGGTGGGGAAGTATTGATTGCCCACATGTGGGGCCCGTATGACCAGATCAGCCAGGCCTATAGTAAAATTCAAACCTGGATGAAAGATAATAATCGTAAGGAAAAAGGCAAGCCTTTTGAAGTTTATTTAAACGATCCCTCTGCCGTTAAAAGTCCGAATGAAATCCGAACAGATGTTTACCAACCTGTCGAATAAGTAAAGATTAAATTACGCATAATTTAGGCCTATCATGTAAGGTTGCCCGGCCAATATATCTTTCTTTGGTTGTTTCAACATAAGAATGTTGTGTTACCCCCGGACTATTTTCGAAGTCAATTCTTCTTCCTTACGCTTTTTTCCAGTTATCCGCCAAAAGAAATATTAGGCCAATCAATACCCAAAAACCAATTTTTATTAGGTTCGCGGTACGGAATGCCTCCAATGTCGCAAGCCCAAAAAAAAGTAGAAACACGGCAAAGTTGGACCCTCCTTTTATCTTGTTCATCTGTGTAAAAGTTATTTCCGTTTTGCAAGGTGAAAATTAAAGGGGAGAAAAAAGATGATATTTATCACGACACTGCCTGAAAGACGACATATCCCGGCAAAACTATTAAAGGGACCGGGAAACTATGGCTGAAAGTATTTGAAAACCCGGCAATCGGGATTATTTAATTGTAAAACCGGGAAGCAACTGATCTCCGGGCGCACCTTAAGAGTGATTGTTGATCACCTCTCCGCTCGCATCCATGTAAAAGATTTTTTCGTTCGAAAAGCGAACTCCTGTATCATGCTCAATTTCTATCGTTTCGCGGGGCGGCCTGCGGGCAACCAGCGTTTGGCCCCCTAAAGACAGGTAAACTAATTGCTCATTCCCCATATTCTCGTATGCCAGAATTTTCAGGATGCAATCAGGCTGATTTATGCTATTATCGTCGCCAATACTAAGGTGTTCCGGCCTTATGCCAATTTGAATTGGTTTACCAATATAATTTTCTAACTCTTTTGATAGTGACGGACCGAGGGATATTTTACAATCTGTTGACTCATGAATAAAAAAATAATTTTCCTGCTTTTGAATCGAACCGTTTAAAAAATTCATGGTGGGCGAGCCAATGAACCCCGCTACAAATTTATTCGCTGGATTATTGTATAAATGCAAGGGCGTATCCAACTGCATCAATTTCCCTTTATTCAGCACCGCGATCCGGGTTCCCAGGGTCATAGCTTCCGTCTGGTCATGGGTAACATAAATCATCGTCGCATTTATTTCGCGATGCAGTCTCTGTAATTCAATACGCATCTGGCTGCGAAGCTTGGCATCCAGGTTGCTAAGCGGTTCGTCAAACAGGAACACTTTTGGCCTCCTGATAATTGCCCGGCCAATAGCCACCCGCTGCCGCTGACCGCCAGAAAGAGTCTTTGGCTTTCTTTGCAATTCGCCTTCGATTTCCAGCAGTTGTGCCGTCTGCGTTACCCTTTCTTTAATATCCTGCTTACTGAATCTCTTCAGCTTTAATCCAAACGCCATATTTTCATATACCGTCATGTGTGGATACAACGCATAATTCTGAAACACCATGGCAATATCCCTGTCCCGTGGACTAAGGTCATTTATTCTTTTACCATCAATGCTAAGATCTCCTCCATCAATCTCTTCCAACCCGGCAATCATTCGCAACAACGTTGATTTGCCGCAACCCGATGGACCTACTATCACCATAAATTCTTTGTCGTGCACGGTGAATGAGATATCATCAATCGCTTTTGGCTTTGCCTTGTTTTTTTTATGATCGGCATACACTTTTGAGATATGTTGCAGGATAACTTCTGCCATAAAAAAAATTTATACTCTTTTAAATTAGAAATTTCTTTTTTGAAATGCGGGTGATGCGACAGGCGAGGTCCAGTTCGCCTGAGGCAATAATGAAATCATCCCCATGATCAGCAATCCCTGTTGTAAAAACAACGTTGTCCATGTACACCTGGTGCCTGATATTCCCGGTAAGCGCCGAATTGGCCTCCAGCAAAGGGGCTTTGTCTTCGAGGTGATGAATCTTCATTGGCTCGTTCTTGTCGAGTAATGCCCAAAACGTCCGGTAAATACCAACTTCTCCATTATTTTCTACACCATGGTACAGCATCAACCATCCCTGGGGTGTTAATACAGGCGGCGTTCCGCCCCCGATCTTCATGTTGGAAGGCGAAGAACGTCTTGCCCGGAGGAAGGGCTTATCATTGGGTTTCCAATGCAACAGGTCAGGTGAAGTAGCCAGGTGAATCGCTGCCCCTGGATGATACAACGACGCAGGTGAGGACGCAAAATAACATTCACCTAAAGGCCTTGTAAGTGCATAATATGCCTCATTTATTTTTCCTTCAAAAAGCAACATGTCTTTATTCTGATGATCCAGTACTATACCTAAACAGCGATAATTTAACCCATCTTCAGAGACATACAAGATGGTAGAATGACGTTCAGAACTTACACAGCAGGTCGTCATATAATAACAGCCGTCAATTAAAGAAATTCGTGGATCCTCAATTCCATATTCCTGGGATGTGAATTGCGGGGATATTATTTTATCGTAATGAACCCGTTTTATAGCAGAACCATCTTCATTTAATTCAACGGGCAAGAGCCACGATATGGACGTAAGTGCGAAAACAGGAAAATGATACGCGTTTATTTTAAATTTCCTGGGATCCTTCATATCTACTTCTGCCAGGGGCCACGCTTCAGCGAGATATTTCTTTTCTGAATCCCACCTTATCGTATATACTTTATTATTTGCTACCGGATTTGATAATGCCTCGGCCACACGTACCATCATGAGCAGGTTGCCCGATGGAAGCCGGCAAAGGGCCGGATTAAAAGCTCCCAATACATAGGTTGCTTGACTTAAATTTTTTCTTAAAGGAGAAAATGATAAGTCCACTTCATCCGGGATAAAAATCAGGCGATCCGATTTTATAAAAGGATTACTTATAGAATTATGTTGCCCTGTAATCATGGTTTTTTATACTTATCCAATGCCGCTTTTACAGCTGGATAACTTTCGACCCGCTGTAGAGCAAGTAATGCTTCTATCGTCGATTCTGCCCCCGCATTCTTATTCACATTACCCGGCGAGGTTATGCCATCATAACACCGTCCCGTCGTTAAAGAATACATATTCGTACCCGCGTCATTGGCTCCTAAAAACCATGCAGCCAGCTGTCCGGCCAAATCCGCATATTTCTGTTGGTTGGTTATACGGTAGGCTTCAATGGCGGCAAAAACCATGGGCCTCAAACCGTATGCTATTTGCTCAAAACTTTTTTCGCTGACGAGTTGAATTTGATTGGCGCTTTTGGAAGCAACAAATGAGGACTTCATTCCATTTTGTAACAACCAGGAATAAAAATTGTCAATTTCTGACATGGCCTTTGTGGTATACACGGCATCGTTCAAAAAAATACCTGCACGTAACAACGAGTATGCCTGGTCACTTGCATAAGCGTGCCATGTATTTTCCCAGCTAAGGAAACAGGAGTAAGGGAAATGTGTTGCATCTGCCTGTTGCATAAGAACAATACCATCGGCAAGCTTTCTCACATATGAAGTAAGCTCTGCATCATTGGTAACCTGACAATATGGGATCAATCCAAGCAGAAGTATGGCAGCCTGGTCCGTACCACTGCCTGCAGGCAGCCATTGCGGAACTGTAATTCCACTAACAACTTTCGTCGTTTGAGGAATATTAAGAAAATCCGCTTTTATTTTCACTACTAACTTATTTACTGCCACATCAATTTTACCGGATAGCTCCACGTTTTTAGTCTTAACAATGGGACTTGCTTCAGTCAATGTATATAATGCTCTCCAGGACCACCATTCAGGATTATTTATGCTGGTTATCCCGCTTTTATTGATGCTATTATCGGGATATAAAAAATTATAGAAATATCCGTTCGCAGATTGCATTTCGAGGATAAACCGGATAAGATTAAAAGCTTTTGCCTGCACCGAAGTGTCTGAAGAAAATTTGTTACTCCTCAAATATACCTGCGCTGCCCTGGCTACATCATCTACGCAGGTAAAGCCCTCATCAATATCACCCACCAAATGATAATCGGGTGCCTCTGAATAAATAAATACACCGGCAGCTTTGATCCCCGTAGAAAAAGTAACGGGAGTATACAGGTAATCGAGATGGCTTGTATTGACCAATGAGGTATCCTTTGGCTGAACAGGTTGGCTGTTGCCCTTTTTAGTACAGTCACATAGCATAAATCCCAGAACGGATATACAACCAATTCCTATTTCTTTTATCATAAATATTCCATTTATAATTTCATTTCATTTAAAAGTTCACGTAATTCAATGGTCGCAAATGCAGTGGCAGAATCAGAAACTGCATAAGGAATAATCAACAAATCCTGGTGACGCATCAATCCACATGTGTACACTACATTCGGCACATATCCTTCGCGTTCCTGTTCATCAGCTTCCAGCAGCGGAACACTTAATCTGCCAACGATCTTTGAAGGATCCAGCAGATCGAGCAGTATTGCGCTGATCACGTAGGTTCGCATGGTGCCCACTCCATGAGTCAATAACAACCAGCCTTTATCCGTTTTTATGGGAGAACCGCAATTGCCCAGCTGCACCAGTTCCCAGGTGAAATGAGGCTCCATCAATAGCTGATAATTTTCCCACAGGTGCAGGTCATCAGAAAACATGATGTTTATTTTTTCACCGCCCTGCCTCGACACCATTACGTATTTCCCGTTCACTTTTTCGGGAAAAAGCGCCATTCCCTTGTCACTCACCGCCGATCCATAAAGTGTCCTTGCCTTGAAAACATTGAAATCTTTGGTTTCAATCAATTGTGTTTTGATATCCTTTCCATTATAGGCAGTGTACGTTCCGTAGTAGCAGGATTGCTCCCCATCTTCAAATTTTACAAATCTTACATCCTCCATTCCCATTCTTTCACCTTTAGCATTTGGGAAAATGACCTTTTCATTTATGGGTAAGTGAGAAGATTGTTCCAGTTCATAATTTGTATCCAATATCTCTGACAACTGGCTTATAGACGAGGATAGCGGATTATTTTGGAGTAATTCTCCTTGCTTTAGTTGTATTTTATTTACTGCTTCAGTCGCCGTAAATGACTCGGGCAATTGATCCAAAATCTCAGTTTTAAATCCTGGTAACACAGCAAGGCGTTTCCGAATGAAGTCCTTGGTATAAACAGCCTCTTCATTTTTTTCCAGGCATGTAAAATACCCGGAAGCATCATCGAGCATAATGTTGCCACCTACGTCAACTACACCCGTTTGAAATACAATAGAAGAAATGTGCCCCTCCCCGGTAGCTCTCAAACTCATTACAAAACGTTGTTCTCCCGGTTTCAAATTATCCTGGTCAGGGTGGGGAACAATGGAGGGATTGAATAGTGCCGCGGCCTTGATGGAATATTCTTTGGTAAAAAAAGCGCCCAGGAGTAACTTCCTGATAGGCGAGAAATTCAAAAGGTGGTCCCGGTATTGATGATTCAGCCTGTTAAAATGATTGATAAATGCGTCCTCTAAATTCCGGTGACGTCCTTCAAATTGTTTCATTACCTTATTCATACAGGAAAGGACTTCCTCTTCAGTAAGACTTTCTACCCTCTGAATCACATTGCTGATGCGGTTGTTGCCGGGTAAGAATAAAAAGTGTGTAATCACTCCTTTTGCGGAAGCATGTAACCTGACCGGGTTTTTGGTGATTTTCATTAACTATCTTTTATCATTTTTTATCGAATTCTGCTTGCCTTTTTTTTTCGTCCATCCACTTGCTTCTCCGCCAGCTGGCTGATCGCAATGACGATTGCTCATTCACCGCTCACCACTCACAAACCCTAATCTTTCAGCCCGGTAGATGCCATACTTTGAATGAAATGTTTCTGAAAAAAAAGAAATGCTATCATTACAGGAAGTGCCAACACCACTGCGGCAGCAATCTTAACCCCCAGTTGACTATCGGCACGTCCCCCGACGGAAAACAACGTAACCAGTTGGGGCATCGTCATTAGTTTTTCATCGCGAACTACGATAAGCGGCCACAATACTTCATTCCACGAACCAATAAATGTTAATATTGCTACTGTCACCAATGTTGGCTTTATGTTCGGCCATAATACGCGGAATATGATTCCCATCTCACTACACCCATCCAACCTTCCTGCATCAATCAGTGCCTGGGGCAATCCCTGGAAGGCCTGCCGGAACATCAGGATAGCAAATGCACTAACGGAGAAAGGAATAATCAATGCCAGGAAAGTATCTACTAATTTCAAATTCACCATCGTAATATAATTTGGGATCAGGGTGATCTGGAACGGCAGCGACATGGTAAAAACAATTACATAAAAAATTAGTTGCCTGCCTCTAAATCTCATTTTGGCCAGCGCGTAGCCAACGGTTGACCCTGTTACCATGACCAATACTGTCGTAATCGTTGCTACCAGCAAACTATTAACCAGCGATCGGCCAATAGGAATTTTTGCTACCATTGTTCTGAAATTCCCCCAACCAGCATTGTGAGGCCATAGGGTCATTCTACCTACTTCCTCCATAGGAGCGAACGAAGCACCTATCATCCACAAAAAGGGATACACGAATGATAAGGCTGCTACAATCAGCGCCACGTACAACAATATCTTTCTTATTGAAAAACTATTTATCATATTTTAACTGTCTTCTTAAGCAAGTGTCTAAACCGTCCATTCTCCATGCAGCACTCATTTTCAATTCTTCAAATCTTCAAATCTTCACATTTTCTCATTCTCACATCTTCCTCATACTTCTTTCTCAATAAATTTTTTCTGGAGTATAACCACCGTCATGATCATAATTGCATAAAAAAATCCAAGCGTTGCCGAGTAACCCATATTATAATATTGAAATGCCTGTTTATAGATATATAGCACTGCAGAAAGGGTAGTGTTCAGCGGCCCTCCGCCAGTCATGATATACGGTTCAATAAATAGAGAGAACCCTCCGATGGTCGATAAAATTACTACCATAAATATAGTAGGGTTGATCATCGGCAATGTAATGTGATAAAACTGCTGCCAGCGGTTGGCTCCTTCCAGTTTTGCAGCTTCATAATATTGAGTAGGGACGGTTTGTAAGCCCACCAGGAACAGAATGACATATAACCCCACATTCTTCCAGGTAGCCATAACGGCAATAGAATAAATAGCGATATCCGGATCAATCAGCCACCCGGTTTTTTCCATCCCCAGGTTTACAAACAAACGGTTAATTAACCCGGAATCATAGCCCAATAATTGCTGCCATAAAATAGTGACTACAACACCGGAAACAATCACAGGCATGAAGAATGAAGCCCTAAAGAAGGATTTAGCCCTGATCTGCTGATTAAGCAATTGTGCTAACAGCAACGAAACCACCAATTGCAGCGGAATATGCAGCAACAAAAATTTGAGTGTATTCCCTATCGCCTTCCAGAATAGCCTGTCGTGCACCAGGCGGGTATAATTAGCAGTGCCGATGAACTGCATTGGCGCGATAATATTCCATTTATGAAATGTAAGAAAGAAACAAAATATTACAGGAAATAACACAAACACTATCACAAAAATGAGGTATGGCGACACCAGCAAATAAGGAAGTATTTTTTTGCGTTGGAATAGTGATTTCCTTTTCCGCCTGATTTGTATGATTGGACTTATGGTCATTGTGCTATGTACTGCGCTTTTTGAGTTGCCTCGACAGCTGTTTTTAAAGATTGAATGGCGTTACTGCTGTCAATAACGCAAATATGTTTGTGATCCTTGATCCAAAGCCATTGGTCCGCGATCATATCCCCGAGCATTCGCTGATAGCTATTTTCCTTTTCCAAAATACTGCCGGCTTCAATTGTCACGTGATCATCAAAAACCAATTCAGAAAAACGTCCCAGGGCTTTCTGCGGCCCCTGGAATTCATTATGGGTGACAATTTTAAAATCGCCAACCAGTTGCCGAAGACTTTCCAATTGGTGTTTATTCAAAAGTCCATGCAACCGCATCTTAACCGGTATCCAGCCAAACAATGTTAACTCACCCTTTTCGAATTGCAGACGTAATTCCTGCCTATCCAAAATTTCAGGTTGATCAAACCCATGATAAAAATTTACGATGGCGCCGTCATAAAGTATTGTTGCCTGCACGCGGTCAACGATCTTCATCTCCATTCCCGTACGTCGTAGTTGCAGGGCATTTAACACTGTTCCTTTGCCAAGCCACCCGGAAAACATGTCAAAAAAGTGTACCCCGTGTTCAATGAATATGCCACCACTCTTTGATTCATCCCAAAACCAATGACCGGGCCCAAGGTTTTCATCACTGGCATAATTCTCAAAAAAGCCATGCAAAAAGTTTCCTAACAATTTCTCTTTAATGATGCTCGTTACAATACCGAACATCCGGTTATACCGCTGCATCAGGTTAACTACATACAGCAGTTGAAGCGATTGTGCCAGTGCAGATAATTCTTCTGCTTCACACAGTTTTAAAGCAGCCGGCTTTTCACATATTACATGCTTACCCGCCAGTAGAGCCTTTTTCGATTGCTGATAGTGTAAATAAGGAGGTGTCGCGATATAAACAAGATCAATATGCGCATCCAACAAAAATGTTGGTAAATCCTTATGCATTGTTGCACCAAATTGATCTGCCATCAGAACCGCTTTATGTTGATCAGTATCCGTAACGGCGACGACACGAATACCAGCCACATTTAAAAACGCCTTTGCCGCAAAACCTGCAAATCCGCCTGCACCTATGATTCCTATATTTAGCTGCATTCTTACTATTGTTATTGGAAACCTAAATCTTCTAACCTATCTCACATCAGAAAAAATTTAAGATGGAACCACATAGGACATAGAACACATAAGACAACACATAGCTGTTAGAAGAAACAGAGACTTTTGTGGGTGCTTTGATGGTTTCCAGTCTATTTCGCCTTCTGTCATGCCGGGCTAGCCCCGGCATCTTTCTCTCACAACCATGCAGATGCAGTTCAGAACGGCCTCAAAAACCTATGTGACCCCTATTGTGTCCTATGTCCTATGTGGTTCAAAAAAATTAAGCGTCTACGCTCAATTATTTTGTGAAAGCAATACGTTTACAGCTGTCTCAGCATCCTGGATCGCCTTTTCAGGTGTTTTTTTTCCGTATACTACGCAGGCTTCATATTCCTGTGAAATTATATCCAATACTTCTACAATTACTTCAGAATTATCATCGCCTTTTACAAATGGCAGCTGTTTTACAAAAGGCACGAGCATCGGGTTAGCTTTTAAAAAAGCACTATAGTAAGCATCCGTCAATAAATTTTTTCGGCGTGGAAACTGGCCTGTTATCTGTAACAACGAAAGATCTCCTTCTTTGTCAATCAGGGTTTTTATAAATTCCCACGCACGTTGCGGATCCCTGCTCGTGTTGAAAATCACGATATTTTTGGGATCGGCATAGGTGTATACCGGCCCTTCATGATCGTCTGGAACAATCTCTTCATAGTAATCATACTGGAAAGAAAGATTTGGAATGTTGTTAAGATGGGGAATTTCCCATGGTCCTGTCCATTTCGTCGCAATTGCCTGCGATACAAAAATGTCTTCGGAAGCTGTTGCAGATTCCCTTGAAAAATAGTCATCGTTGTACAAGCTTTGCAAAAAACGGAAAACACCAATAGCGTACTGGTTATTAAAAGCTGCTTTGTTATCCACGATCAAATGGCCACCTCTTGAAGCAGCAAGGTATAAAGGATAAAAATTGAAGCGCATTTCATACCATATTGGCTTTACAGCCGTATAGCCAAAACGTTTTTTTACGGAACTATTTTTAGTGTTATTCTTTATAACCGCTGCAGCATTTCGGTAAGCACTATATGTTCTTGGCAATTCTGTAATTCCATTAGCTGCAAAAATATTTTTGTTATAAATAGTCATGATTGGGTTTACCTTCCAGGGCACCTGGTAAATATGACCATCTGGTGAAGTGATCTCTCTGATGACAGCACTGTCGCACCGTTCCTTCATAAATTCCGTAAATCCTTTCAAGGTATCCAATGGAACCAGCACCCCCGCCTTTGCATACATCTCTACATTACCCTGCCACATATTGGCATAGATATCCGGGGTTGTTTTTCCTACCACGGCGGCAAGAATGACTTCTTCACTTGATTGTCCTTCAGGTATAGGCTGCATGTGCACAGGCATCAAAGGAAGATTTTGATTCCATTCGTCTTTTATCTTGTTGCACAGTTTTATTTCCTGGCTATTATTGGAGCACCAGAAAACCAGTTCTTTATTTGTTTCTTTTCCTCTTTTACATGAACTGATGAGAAAAAAAACAAACAGGAAAGACCAATATTGTAAACGCAGAAACATTTGAATTCAGACAATTAATCCATATAATCCGGGCGGGATAAAAAAACCCCTACAGGTTTGGAATTTACTGCAGGGGTTTCTTATTGATTTAATTAACCCTTTGTTATCAAAGCGTATTTTGATTAATAAAAATAGACTGCACCTGCGGCCCGTCTAACGCAATATTATAAAACATTACATCATCCATATCTCCTGTAAAAAATCCTCCCCATGCTACCTGGAAATCTCCATCGACGGTAAGATATGTGCTCGTAGGCAGGTCTTGTCCGATCACAAAATCAATTGGACTGGGAAGTGTAAGGGCATTCCCAGGAACTGGGCCTGACGAAGCTGCATCCCATGTTTTAACTAAATCGCCATCTATGTAAAACTTCATCTCACCCGATTTGAAAGTAACTACTATATGTCTCCATGTATTTTCAGCTATAGCAATTCCTGCATCATCACGGTCATAAATAGTAGTATCTCCTGCTGGTTTTATAGCTTTTACTGTGTAGAAAGGCAAATGACCGGATTGCAACTGAAATTTATATCCGTTCCAACGGTTCAGGGCAACAAATGTATACGTATCAGTATTCACGGTTCTGCCTGTTGATGACCATTTCGCCCAAAGGCTTATTGTCATTTCCGGGGGGTTAAGTGAAGCCTTATAGGGCACATTTAAATTTCCACCTTTATCAAAATGATACGCCATGGCGGTCCGTGTAAAACGATCGGCTGTAAGCGTGGGAGTACCTGCACCAAAAAAGGCATGGCCAACAGTTACTACCCCGTCATTATCATTACCTGATGAGTCATCGGCATTGCCATTCATTTTCCAATAGCCAATTAAATTCGCCGCCGCGATTTCATTTATCTTATTACTTTGATAGGCAGTAGTGGCAGCCTGTAACTGTGCATTTGCATTGGTAACTGCTGTTTGGGTAGCATTTGGATCTGCCAGAACGGCTTTTGCCTGGTCTAAAACTGCCCCATAGGTCGTTTTTGAACCAACTACATATTGGCCCGGTTTTGTGCCTTCAACCGTACCGTCATATAACGCCTGTGAACTGGTTACCGTAGCCTGTAAGTCAGTTTTATCAGCCGGTGGTGGCGGATTATCCTCTTTATCACTGCATGCAGTTAAAATTGTGCCAAGCAGCAAGGTCCAGATTAAGGAGGCTTTTATAAATTTAAATCGCAAGATTGTTTGTGTCATGATAATGTTATTTAAAATGTTTAAGAAAAAGTGAACTGTATTCAATTATTATGGAAAATGCAACGCCTTATTTCTATCCCTTTCAATTTGAGGAATAGGAAAATATTTATGTTTCGTGTAATCAAAATTTGGTTTATCACTCAAGGCCTGGGTTGCATAATCCTTCCCCCACCGTATCATATCGAAGTAGCGGTGAAATTCAAACCCTAATTCAACCCGTCTTTCATGTTGTATAGCCTTACGCACGTCTAATTGATTCGCTGAGGTAATATCAGGCAGGAGATCGGCTGGAATGATCGGATAACCAATCAGCAAAGAATCATACAACCAACTGTCCCTTGCCCTCTTTCTAACACGATTAAGAGGTGTTAATGCTTCCGTCGTATGGCCCGACTCATTCAAAGCTTCCGCATACCATAATAAGACATCGGCATACCTGATGGCCGCATAATTAATATTCCCATCGCTTTTATTAGTGACTTCCGAAAGTGGCTGTTGATGCTTCCGTGTGAGGTACCCGGTCGGCGACCAGGATTTATCAAATTTCCTGTTGTTAAACCACGGCATACTGTCGCGGCCGATGGTATAATCCAGCCGCGGATCAACAACGGCTGCTGCCGTTTTCTCAAATTCATCTACAAAATTCTGGGTAGGCGCATTAAAGAAATATCCACTTTCAATCTGCGGAGCGAAATATTGATTTAATTCATTACCGAGCTTTGGATCCTGCCCGGTTAAATGTTGTATTTCAAAAACTGATTCTTTATTATTCTTAAAGCTGGCACTAAAATTTTGCCGGTAGATAGGTAATAAATCATAAACATTGCTATTCACAAGCGGGGCTGCGGTACTGGCCGCTTTATCCCATTTACCCTGGAACAAATAGGCTTTTGCCAGTAATGCCGTAGCTGCACCGGAAGTGACCCGGCCAATATCCGGACCACTATAGCCCACCGGAAGATGAGTTGCAGCATCCGAAAGATCTGGTTCAATTACCGTTTCAAAAATTTGCTGTACAGGAGACTGCGGGATTTGTAACTCATCCGGATTCAAGGGTACCAATACTATGGGGACGTCTCCAAATATATTAACGAGCTCAAAATAATACCAGGCACGTAAAAATTTAGCTTCTGCCAGGATTCTTTTTTGCAAATCCACGTCCATTTCTATTAGTGGCACTTTATTCAACACCAGGTTACAGCGCGTAATTCCATCATATAAGAGCGCCCATATACTGGCCAGGTTTCCATTAGTGGGATTGATGTTGAACTGGTCAATAAATTCTATATCTGCCTGGTCTCCGGGATTACCGCCTTTCGCGGCATCATCAGATGCCACATCTCCAAATACCCACAACCTGTTATTATTAGAAGTTGTAAAGCCAAGAGGCTGGTAAGCCGCATTAATGGCTAACACCGCGTGTGCCTGTGTTTTATAAAATTCACTTTCAGGATATTGTCCCACAACCTCCTTAGTAATAAATTTTTTGCATGCCGTTATGCTTAAAACAAACAATAGAATTAATAACGTACTGGCAATATCTCTTTTCATGCGCAATCATTTAACATCAAAAAACCAAACTTCACCTACCAGTCTTTCGCCTTAGGCACTACCGGGGGTTAAAAGTTCAAATTCAGACCAAAAACATAACTCTTCGCACTGGGATAAGTTCCCCAATCAATTCCTGCACCCACATCCCCACCATAAGCATCCCTTTTTACATTATCACTAATGTGCATTTCCGGATCAAGCCCAGTATAATTTGTCCATGTCCATAGATTTTGTCCTGATACATAAAATCTCAAACTTTTTATGCGAAGCCTGCTGACTACTTTCTCAGGAATCGTGTATCCTACCTGGAGGTTTTTTAAACGAACATAAGATCCATCTTCAAGAAAGCGGCTGGAAGGATATTTATTATTCGAAGCACCGTTGTAAGAAACTCTTGGCATGTCATCACTTGTTCCCTCACCGCGCCAGCGTTGATCATATACACGTTGTGTGATATTAAAAGGACGATAGAATCCTTCAATATCCATATTTACCTGTGAATAAATTTTATTACCCGTTTGTCCCTGGAAGAAAACAGATAAATCAAAATTGCTGTATTCAAAATTGCCGGTTGCGCCAAACGTATATTTTGGAATGGCGCTGCCGAGGAAGTCCCTGTCGTATTCATCAATTACGCCGTCAGGTTTGCCATCGGGACCGCTCTTATCTTTAAATTTTACATCCCCGGGTTTTATATTACTACCCTGGTAAGCACTGGCGAAGATATCTGCTGCACTCTGAAAGATGCCCTCTTGCTCTAACAGGAAGAATGATCCAATCGGGTGGCCGACCGTAGTTAGCGTTGCATTGTAGTTATTGTCGATTCTTCCTCCGGCTATCGGCTGGCCGGAACTTAAAGAGATAACTTTATTTGCAATGGTCGAAAAGTTTAAACCGATATCATACTTAAACGAGTGATCATTATTCTTAAAATTAAGTTCTACTTCCAGGCCCTTATTCTCTACTTTCCCCGCATTCAAATAAGGGGCTTTTGCACTTCCTCCAATTAATGGCAGAGGTATGGGAATTAACATGTCTGAGGTAGTTTTAATAAAATAATCAACCGTCAGACTCATTTTATCCTTCCATACGCCTACATCAATCCCTACATCTGCCTGGGTTGAAGATTCCCATTTTAATTTTGGATTCCCAAGTGTTGCAATAGTGGATCCGGGGTTACTTACCGGCGGTTGACCAATCGGGTAATTATAAAGGTTTCCAATAATTGAAGTAAATCCATAATCAGGTATTTCCTGGTTGCCCAGTTGTCCGTAACTGCCTCTAAGTTTTAATTTAGAAATGGCAGGCAAATGATCCTTCACCCATTTTTCATTATGCGCATTCCAGCCGGCAGAACCGGACAAGAATGTTCCATATTGATTTTCCGGTCCGAAGCGGGAAGATCCATCCCGCCGTACATTTACCGATAACAGGTACAGGTTATGATATGAATAATTTGCATTTGCAAAAAGGGAAAACAATGCTGATTCAATCTGGCTTTCAAAAGCAGTAGTAGAACCTATTAAACCATTTCCATTACCTATGTACCTGAACCTGGGTGACTGGTTCGCGAAATCGCGGTCCGTACCTCCATGCATCTTATTTTTATTGCTGATGGCTTCTGTGCCTGCAAGCGCTGATACATTATGAATAGAATTAAATGTCTTATTGTAAGAAAGGGTATTATTCCAAACAAAGTTCATATTGGTCGAGGTACCGACGGTTAGCCTGCTTGGATTATTTATACGGAGGTTTGTTCCATAATTTTCATCGAAACGTTTGCCATCAGTTATAATCGCGTCAAGACCTAAATCAGATTTAAATCTTATATTTTTAGTGATCTTATATTCGGCGTATAAATTTGTAAATACCCGGTACTGAATTTCTTTATTGTCTGTTTTATCTGCCAAAGCAACCGGGTTATATCCATCTCCAAAAAAACCAGGATCTGCAGGCAGGTCGGAATAAATGCCGGTGCTGTCATAAACGGGTATCGGGGGAGTCCGGAATAACGCGTAGCGAACCACGCTTCCCCCGTTTCCACCGTATCCATCACCAGAACTGCCTACACTGTTTTTTTTCGAATAGGAAATATTGATATTATTGGCAATGCTAAGCTTGTCATTAAGCGCAATATTCAGTTTGGATAAAAATGAATATCGCTCATATGTGGAATTAATAATGATCCCATCCTGTTTAAAATAATTTCCTGAAATGTAATAGAGTATTTTTTCATTACCACCCCTTACCGACAATTGATGACTACTAATCTTACCATTTTGAAAAATCGCATCCAGCCAATCCGTATTTGCCATGTTGATGCCGGCGGGAATTTTAGGCCGTATCAATGCCGGATTGGTAACCCCGGCATTATCGTTATCAGCAGCTTCATTATATGCTTCGACATATTCTGCTGTATTGGCCATTTTGGTAAGTGTCCCCGGCGATTGAAAACCACCATAACCTGAATAATTAAATTGAGGCTGGCCTTTTTTGCCGCTTTTTGTGGTAATAAGCACTACACCATTAGCAGCACGTGAACCATATATAGCCGCTGAAGATGCATCTTTCAAAACAACTATGGATTCAATATCATTAACGGAAACAAAATTGATACCGTCCTTGGTTGGGATGCCGTCTACAATAAAAAGGGGGTTGTTATCATTTATGGTACCTACTCCTCTTATTCTTACCACAACACCATCACCCGGCTGGCCGGTGTTTTGAGTTATTCTTACACCCGGCACTTTTCCCGCTAATGCCTGGTCAGCACTTAGCACAGGTAATTTAGAAATACCTTCTACGTTTACGACAGATAAGGACCCGGAAAGATCACCGCGCCGGCGGGTTTGATAGCCTACTACCACTACCTCATCTAACTCATTACTAGCCTCCTCCATAGTTATCAGCAACCCGGATTGCCCGCTAACATTTACTTCCTGCGGTTTATAACCAACGTATGTGATGATCAGCACAGCACTATCGGCGACATCAAAAGAAAAATTACCGTCTTTATCAGTTTGAACAACTAAGTTGCCGCCTTTAACAGATACGGTGACACCGATGAGTGGAATGCCTGCAGCGTTTTTCACTATTCCTTTAACCGGAAGGGTTGCTTTAATTATCTCCGCTCTTTCGCTCCCGTCACCTGAAACCAGGATAATCTTCTCCTTTTGAGTAAACTCGAGCCGGGTTTGTTTTGAAATGGTATTTAACAGGTCTTTCAGAAGGTATTGACCCGCTACAAGAGTTACTTTTTTTGAAAGATTGAGGTCATTTTCATCATAGGCAAATAAAAAGGAAGTTTGTTTTTCAATAATCTTAAATAGCTGGAGCAGGCTTTCGCTATTGTTACTTATCATAACATACACTTCATCGGTTTTGTCTTCCTTCCCATTTGCAATCGCAGCGGTATTAATTAATACCCAACAAACCGTCAATACGGCCCTCGCATACCGGTAAAATCTGAAAGTATAAAAGCGCATAACAGGTTTATTTATTTAACAGCTTCGGCATTTTTTATTAGAAATGTATCCCCCACTACCTCGAGATTTAATTTCTTAACCAGGCAAATATTTTCTATTACCTCTTTTGCCGTGGTAGTATAGAACTCCCCGGTAAACCGCCAATTTTTCTTGCTGCTTTGATTTAAAACAGTAACTCCATATAAAGCTTTAATCCTTTTGGCAATTTCTTCAAAGCTGCTTTGCTCAAATACCAGGTGATTATTCAATGAATCTTCTTCGTTACTCTGTTTCCATATCTCTTTAAATAATGCTTGTTTATGCATAACATATACGGCTCGTTGATTTGGTTCAAGTACAATCAACTGCGGCGATGAACCAGAAGAGATGGCTTCTACCTGTAGTTTTCCAGTAAATAGTTCAACAGAAATGACAGAGTCGCCGGCCTGTTTTTTCACGTTGAAGTCCGTACCCAAAACCGTTGCAATAATATTATCCTGGTAAACTTTAAATGGATGTCCGGCGTCTTTTGTAACCTGGAACCTTGCTTCTCCATGCAGGTAAACTCTTCTTTCATTGTCTTTGAATTGAGCTGGATACTTTAAAACACTATTCAAAGCAAGCGTTACCACGGTACCATCATCCAGCGTAAAAACCAGTGACTTGTTATCGCCGTTTTGTTTTATTGTTAATGCATTTGTTTTTACCAAAGAACGTTGAGAAAAAAAATATCCTCCAATGATCAAAACCAGCAGGAGTGGCAGCCCTATAGCAGTTGCCCTTCTTACTTTTATACTTCTGTCTTTACGGGGTTTGTCCGAATTGAAGAGTTGAAAAATCGGAGATTTGTCTCTTTTCACAGTTGAGCCTTCAACATTAATGGCATCTTTGATGTCTTCCAATTCTTCTTTGTACTCATCGTCAGGCAGGTTGACAGAAAGCATGTTGAGCATGTTCTTTGCTGCTATTACCATCGCCTCTTTTTCCGGGTGAGCCAGGACCCATTTTTTCCAAAATAACTGGTCGGTGGTATCAAGGCAAAAGTGATAATTAGTAAAGGATTCGTCTGCCACAAAATCTTCAACCTGGTAATTCTCGGGGTTCTTTGTATCCATAATTTTATTTCCGGCCAATGCTAAAGAGCTTTCTCATACACTTGTGTAACTATTCTTTGAATTTTACCGGTTTTAAGGAAAAGTATTTCCTTTTATCGTTATGAATGGGGAATAAAGACGGGATGAAAAAATTTCAATGATAGACCGGTGGGAAAAGCACGATCATATTTTCACGTAAATGCCGGATGCCTTCATATATCAAATTATAAACAGTCCGTGGTGCCAGGGAGGTTTTTGCGGCTATTTCTGCATAACTGAGATTGTCGAAGAATTTCAACCGGATAATTTCTAATTGTTTTTTAGTAAGTTTTTTAAGCGCATCCCTGAGCTGATCCTTTTTTTCTTCTGATTGTTGAAATGCAATGAGCAAGTCCACGTAACTCGATTGGTTCAAAGTGGCATCCTGCGTCACTACGAGAACCTTTGCTTTTGCAAGCCGGGATAATGCATGGCCAATTTTTCTACGAAGCCAGGTAAACAGGTAAGAACGAATATTACCGACCTCGTTATTCAGGGTGATTCGTGTTTTCCATATTTCAAGAAATAATTCCTGGATACAGTCTTTGGTCAACTCCTTATCACCTGTAATACTTAAGCCGTAAGAAAAAAGTGACTGGTAATGATTTTGATAAATTGTCAGAAACGCATTCTGGTCGCCTCCCACCATGCATAGCCAATAGTTTATTTTCATAATAGGGAAGCATTATATAAAGAGCAATACGATGATGATATTCGAACTTATCCGCCAAGGTAGGTCATTATAATGAACTTTGAGAAGATATTTAGATGGTGCAAAAAATAGACAATAAAAAATGAAATTTCCCAAACACAAAAAAATATGGCTTTTTCCCTGAGTTGGGTTCATGAAAAGCTCATATTGATCATTGGATAAGACATGAAAGCATTTTTCCAAATCCTTATCCATGATTGTCCCATATAGCAATCAACCTATTGGCCAGCTCTAGTTTTCTTACTCATAAAATAGTCGATCTTTCCGAGCATATCGTTCATTTCAAAAGGCTTTGAAATGAAATCATCGGCCCCGGCAGCGACGCAGGACTCCTTTGCATTGGGGTGAGCCGAAAACATCAGTATCGGTATAGATGAAATTTTTTCATCTTGTTTAAGTCGACGGCATACATCCGTCCCGTCGATGCCTGATAAAAGCATATCCATTATGATAAGGTCAGGATAGCTTTCTGATAAAACATTGCGTGCTTCTTTCTCATTCCTGGCTTCTATTGCCGCATACCCTTTGAACTC
>Ga0207701_10000165_pt1 | contig 63519 bp, 65 predicted proteins | sample KBSSwiSSwithPhiX_FD_184294 | JGI IMG/M metagenome (GOLD analysis project Ga0207701, IMG submission 184294) | Switchgrass rhizosphere bulk soil microbial communities from Kellogg Biological Station, Michigan, USA, with PhiX - S5 (SPAdes) (version 2) | ecosystem: Environmental > Terrestrial >... | reverse complement strand
AGTCGCTCTTCGGCGGCAGCTGCATCATCGCCCACCAGTACTGCGCGGGATAGTACTGAGCGGCCGCCGTCGGATTCGGTGCCGTCACCGCGGTGAGGTTCAGCACTTTGCCGGGCGCTGCCTTCACCTTCGGCGAATCGACCAGTCCGTAGCCGCGGACCCAGACGTCATAGTTGGCCTTCGGCAGGTCGGGCAGCAGGTACCGCCCCTGATCGTTGGTGACGACGACTTTGATCAGCCGTGTCGGAAGGTCACGCGTTTCCGCGATCACCCAAACACCCGCTTCGGGGCCGCGACCGCCGGTCACGACGCCGCCAATGTCGTCCGGGTCGATGGCGACCGTCCCGCCGCCCTGCTGGGCACGAATTGTCGTCAACGAGATTGAGAGTCCCAGAACAAAGCCGAGCAAGACGATCAGGCGTGTCGTCCTCATAACGTCCTCCAGCTTGCCCGCCGTAGCGCGCATGAAGTCGCGCGCCGATACGAGCCTGCCCCGCCGTCGCGCAAAGGGAACCTTGCGCGCAGGCGGGCCCGTGAAGTGTGCTCCCGCCCAGTGTGGCAGTCAAGGTCTCGTCGGAACTACCATAGGAAACGCCATGCGGCGTGTCTCGACGTCACTTCTCGTCGTTGCGCTGCTGATCCTCGGCTTCGGCCTCGGCTACGCGCAGCAGATTTTCAGCGGCTACTACGGTTACACGCCGCCGCGGTGGCCGACTGCCAACACCTTCAAGGGCGCGTTCAACATGTGCCGCGTCATGTTCACCAGCAACAGGCGCGAGAAACGCGGGTGGGACACGGACTATCCCGGCGCTGATATCAATTTCAGCGTTCGTGTGTCGGAGCTGACGCGCACGCGGGTGACTCGACAGCCGAATCACACCGACCCTGAATATGTCGTCGTGCGGATCACCGACCAGGCGCTATTCCAATGCCCGTTCGTGCTGTTTGAAGACGCGGGAACGGCAGTCTTCAACGATCAAGAGGTGAAGCAGCTCCGCGAATACTTCCTGAAGGGAGGTTTCGCGTTCGTCTCCGATTATTGGGGCCTGCAGGCGAAGGAGCAGTTCGACGACCAGATCGGCCGCGTCCTTCCGCGCGAGACGTATCCCATCATCGACCTGCCGATGGACCATCCGATCTGGCACACGCAGTTCGAGCTGAAGCATCTTCCGCAGATGTCGTCGATCCAATCGTGGCGGCGAACGGGCGGCGGCGTGACCGAGCGAGGTCTCACGCCCGGTAACCAGAGCGCGCGCGCCGTGGTTGACGAGAAGGGACGAATCATGGTCGTGATGGTTCACGACGACGACATTCCGGACGGCTGGGAGCGCGAAGGAGAGGAGCGCGAGTACTTCCTTCGCTTCTCGCCCGATGCGTATTCCGTTGGTATTGATGTTCTTCTCTACGCGTTGACGCATTAAGGAGTCCCATGAAGCTTATGGCGTTAGTCGTTGCGGTGCTGCTCGCCACTGCGTCTGCCTTTGCGCAGCAGGTGACGAAAAAGGAGATTGCCGGTATTTCGACGTTCGCGCAGGTTGAAACGACGATTGCCTGTGGCGGCTCGACGAAACCGGAAGCGATCCGTGAGATCGCGAAGATGGGATTCAAGTCGGTCGTCAACCTGCGTCTGGCGAGCGAGCAGGGCGCGATGGTTGAGGAAGAAGGCGCTGCGGTGAAGGCGGCGGGGATGAACTACGTGCACCTGCCATTCGATGCGCAGAACCCCGACGCGCATTTGATCGACAACTTCATCGCGGCGGTCACGACACCCGCCAATCAGCCTGCGTATGTGCACTGCGCCGCCGGCGGTCGCGCCGCATCACTCTGGATGGTGAAGCGGGTACTGGCTGACGGATGGGACGAGCAGCGCGCGCTCACCGAGGCGAACGCACTCGGTCTCAACGATCGGTTCCGGCCGTTCGCGCTCAACTACATTCATTCCCACGGGAAGTAGGCGCGGCAGACGGCGGCCGGTAGGTAACCCTGGTAGGTAAAGCTAACGCAAGGACGCTGACCGCCCGATTGCAGGCCGGTCAGCGGCAATGCGCGACCGCGCGACGTATCGATGGCATTCCACACAGCTGGTGACCAGCTGGTTGTACGCGGTTGCCGCCGTACGCTGATCGCGCTGTTGCGCCGCCGCCGCTAAGGCTTGCGTCGCCTTCTCGAATGCTGCCGTGTAGGTACGGTAGTCCGTTGTCTGCAGGGCCTGCCATCCAGGCTGACGGGTCAGCGATTCAAGTGCCTGCGTGCGCTGAGTGAGCGCCGCCCAGTTGCTGGTGACGACGGCGGCGAGCAACTGCTGCGATTGCGCGAGTTTCTGCTGCATGACCTGTTTGGTCTGCGCTGTCTGACCCTCTGCCGTCGAGAGCGACGCGACTGTCAGAACGACGCAGCAGATTACGAAACGTGCTCTCGCGGACATTGTTTCCTCCTCTGTGGCTGCTCCGGACTACTTCGTCCCGTTCTGGCCGTGCCCCGGCGTCACGAACGGAATCACCATCCCGTACGGCAGATATGCGAGACGGTCGTGATCCACCAGGCCGTACATTCCGGCCTCCGGGATCCGGAACTCGACGATTGCGCCGCTTCCCGCAGGCACTCCGTACGTCTGCACATCACGCATGACCGTCGCGCCATCGGTCACAGTATCGAGGATTGTTCCCATTACGTGAATGGCCGACGTGCCGGGCCCGACGTTGACGATATACGCGCGAACCAGATCACCGGGTTCGACGGTCAGCGGCTCGTGCGACAGCCGTCCGTTGAACATCATGATCGACGGCTCATTCTTTCTCGCGAGCTCCGGGTCCGTGCCGGGGATCTCTCCAGACGCATCGCGTTCCCCGTACACCGCGGTTTCGACCACCACCAGCTCGCGGGCGCGGCGGAGCAGCCGGTTTCGCGGATAGACAATCATCGCTCCGGCGAGGCCGCTCTTGACGTGATAGTCCGTGGACGGCCCGACGGCGCAGTGATACATGAAAACCCCTGGCGTATCGACGGTCTTCTGTATTCGCATCGCCTTGCCAGGTTCGACAGGCCCGAAGTGCATCGTATCGGAGCGAAACGCGTGCGAGTCGAGGCCGTGAAAGGCCTCCGCGTGGTTGGTCATGATGATCGTCACGGTGTCGCCTTCGCACGCTTCGAGGACCGGTCCGGGCAGCGCGCCGTTATAGGTCCAGGCGGCGAGCTTGATGCCCATTCCAAGATCCACCGTTTCTTCGCGCGCCTCGAGGGTGAACGTCTTCTCGCGGGGGCCGGTGCACGTGGCAATCTGACCCTTCATCGCAGGGAGACCGGCTGCCTCGAACGGACCTCCCATGAACGCTTCGGTTGCGCCGAGTGCGCCAGTGCACCCGCTGGCGATCGCGGCGGCTGCGACGACGGCAAGCAGTCGATGTATCTGCATGGCGCCGCGCAGTGCACGTTTCGATCCTGTTGGACGGCGTTGATTTCTCCACCAGGACGTCCGGACGAGCCGAGAAAGAATCCCCAGCGCTCAGGATTTTTTCACCAGGCTGCCAAGCAGCCCGGCGAACGTGAGCGTCCAGGCAGCAAGGGCGACGTAGAGGAAAACCTGCGGCACGATCAGCAGCGCGGGCTCGTCGATCATGTTCGCGACCCGGAACGTGCAGACGGCGTACATCCCGAGCGGGAAGACGGCGCCCCAGTAGAGCGGGTCGTAGCGCAGCGGAAAGCGCCGATACAGGTGTCTCCAGGCGCCAAGGATGACGAGCATTGGAATCCACCACGTCGCCGTCGCCCAGAATAACAGTGTGAGACCTTTGATGAAGGGCAGCAGTTCACCTACCAGCGGTGAGAGCGGCGCCGCGGAGGCGAGCAGCGTCCCCGCCAGCGTCGAGATCGCGACAGCCCCCATGTTGATCCAGTAGGGCGGTGCAAGGTCCGAGGGACTCATCGCGAAGAACGTGTACCGATAGAAGATCAGCGAGATGATCCAGATGTAGAGCATTCCGCCGCCGAGCCACATGGCGAGGCAGAAGAGAAGCACGATCGCGGACTGGGACCCGAATCCGTTCGCAAGCTGGGCTCCGAGCACCGCAACCGATTCGGCGGCCACCACCGGGAGGAGCCATCCGCCGTTAATGCCTTCCGCGATTGATGGTTTTTGCGCGCCGACGGTCAATGCGGTGAACACTGTGTAGGTCACGACCGCCCATAGTGTGATCCCTGCAACCCAGAACGCGGCGGCGATCGTCCACGCACCGGCGACGAGCAGCGTTTGGCTGCCGAGGACCGACGTGGCTGCAACCATCGTGAAAAACCCGACGGCACGTCCATGATGCGAGACGTCCGCCAGCACACGGGCGCGATACCGGACCACGCGCGTGATCGTCAGGATCCACAGCGTCATGTAGAGAGCGCTGTTTATCGCGAGGAGCGCGGAAGCGACCGCAGGCAGTCCGAGCAGCTGACAGGCTATCGAGACAATCCCGGTTGCCATCACCATGGCGAACGATGCGGGGTGCATTGTGGCAAGCGAGGGGACTGGGGTTGTAGAAAGCTCACGCACCTCAGATTTCGAGTCCCTAGCCCCCAGCCCCAAGTCCCTGCTCATCGTCTGGCGCGATCGATGAAGTACAGGTATCGCAGCAATCCGGCGTTCAGCAAAAAGCAGATGATGCTGGCCGCCGCCGCCGGCCAGATCACGCGATCGTCACCTCCGAGATAAGCATTCATCGTTGCGGAGAGCAGCCAGAGCTGCAGAACCACGAGCATGATGACGAACGCCAGCATGCCCGAGAGGATCGTGATGCGCTGCCTCCGGGTGAACGGCCGGCGAGTGGTCTCCGCGCTCACGCAGTCCTCGGCTCGACGCCCGTCGCATAGATTTGATTGCCGCGGACGTCCAGGCGAATGCGCGCGAGAGGCCGACGAGGCGGTCCCGCTACCGGCCGGCCGCTCATCAAATCAAAGTATCCGTCGTGACAGGGACACGCAATCAGTCCCTCGCTGACGCGCGGCCTTACCGCGCACGACAAGTGCGTGCACTTCTGCGCGTACGCAACCACCGTGTGTGTCGATGTACGAACGAGCAGGCAATCGTCTGTCGGGCCGGGATACGTAAAGACCAGCGCGCCGCCGACCGGCAGGTCGTCAATCGACGCCACTCTTGCAATTGGCGGCTCCCCGCGCCGGCGGCGCCACCAGTTTTGCGCCGCAATCCACAACTGGCCAATCGTGAGCGAGAGACTGACGAGCACCATGAACTTCATGAAGTCACGGCGCTCGACGTACTCGTCCTGCGGCCAGTCGATTGGAAAGTCGGTTCGCCAGGCCGGTTGTTCGGCCATGGGGCGCCCGTCCGGTGCGAGCGTGATCTCTTCGGCATCGCGAAGCCTGCGGTACAGGCTCGCCGGAGCGGTTCCGGTCAGTCCCTCGCGTCCCGGCGAATCGATGCGCACATCGAGCGGCGCACGCGGGTCCTCGTCATCCGCGGCAGGTGTCAGATCGGCTTCGGACATATCTCTCCTAGACGGTGACGCCGGCAAACGGATCGTGGTCAACGGGCCCGCCCGGGACCGTTCTCAGCACCAGCGACCGTTCGTGCGGCTGTTCAGCCATTGCGGCGGTGACGTCCACCCGTGGCTCGTGTGAGGCGAGCGCCGCCGGCACCATCATGAACACGCGCGTCGACACGACCTGCGCGCCGAACTGGAAGCGGTTGACCGGCGTCGACAGTGGCCGCAGCTGCTCGATCTGCTCGCGCGTGCCGAAGAACAGCGCCTGACTGGGACAGACCGTCGCGCACATCGGCTTCTTGCCGACGCTCGAGCGGTCGTAACACATGTCGCACTTCATCATGATCTGACGGTCGTCGTACAGTTCCGGCACGCCGAACGGACACGCGATCACGCAGTTCCCGCACGCGATGCAGCGTGACTTGCGCGCCGACTGGACGATACCGTCGCCGGTTCGCTTGATGGCATCAGCAGGGCACACCTCCGCGCACGTCGGCTGCTCGCAGTGCATGCACACGACGGGAACCGTCTGCGTGCTGCGCGCACGCTCCACGAACTCCAGATGAATCATCGACTCGCCGCGATGCGTGTCGCACTCGGTACAGGCCTGTACGCACGCCTGGCAGCCGATGCAGCGGTTCGGGTCGATGAAGAAATGCAGGTACTCGGGCTTCGGCATACGTCGCTACTGCTGCGGCTCGAGGATCGTGGCGTAGGCGGGCGGCGCTGAGGCCCTGCGAATGCGGCAGCCGCACACCTTGTACTGCGGAATCTTGCTGATCGGATCCTGTGCCGCGACCGTCAACCTGTTCGGGCTCTTTTCGCCAGGCCAGTGATACGGGATGAAAATGGTGTCCGGCCGGATCGTTGTGACTACCATCGCGCGGAGGGTGATTGCGCCACGCGGTGTCTCGGCGACGGTCCACTCTCCGTCCTGAATTCCGAACTTGGCGGCGAGGCGCGGATGCATCTCGATGCGCGGCTCGGGATATTGATTGACGAGGGGCCCGATGCGCCGCGTCTGCGTTCCCGACAGAAACTGGCTGACCACTCGTCCTGTCGTCAGAAACAACGGGTACTCTGCATTTGCGTCGTCGACCGGCGGGCGGTATTCGGCGACGTTGAATCGCGCTTTGCCGTCTTCGAAATAAAAGGGTCCTTTGCCTTTCGCGATCGGGTTGTAGCTTCCGCGTTCGAAGAGCCGCGGCGTGCCTGGGTGGTCAACCGGTGCGCCCGTTTTCGGATCCTCGCTGTAGCAGGGCCAGAAGATGCCCATCTGCCGCTCGATCTTTTCGTAGGTAATTCCCGAGTAGTCGGCGACGCCGCCTTTGCTGGCGACGCGCAGCTCGTCGAAGATCTCGCGCGGGCTGTTGAACGTAAACCCGCGCGGCCGGCCCAGCGCGTGTGCCAGGTCCTGGATGATGCGCCAGTCCTGCCGCGCCTCGCCGGGGCACTCCACGGCCTTGTTGATCTTGATCACGCGGCATTCGACTTGTGTGACGGTGCCTTCATCCTCTTCATGCAGGCTCCCGGGTAACACGATGTCTGCGTGACGAGCCGTGTCGTTGAGGAAAAAATCGATGGCCGCGTAGAACTCCAGCCGTTCGAGGCAGCGCGTGACGAACGCGTTGTCAGGCAGGGAGACCTTCGGGTTAAAGCAGATCGACAATAGCGCCTTGACTTCGCCCCGATCGATCTTGCGGAACAGCTCGTACGCGTCGACGCCCGGACCGGGGAGGTCACTTTCGTCGATGCCCCAGACGCCCGCGACGTACCGGCGATGTTCGGGGTTGCTGATGTCGCGCCAGCCGGGAAGCTGATCGCATTTCTGGCCGTGTTCGCGGCCGCCCTGGCCGTTGGCCTGACCGACGATGGTGCCGTAGCCGCTTTTCGGTTTGCCAATCCGGCCAGTGGCGAGCACGAGGTTGATCGTCCCCAGCGCATTCTGGACACCATTGGAGTGGTGCTCGATGCCGCGCGCATGAAACAGAAAGCTGCTCTTCGCGGTGCCCCACCACTCGGCCGCCTGCCGGATCGATCGCTCTGGGACCCCGCTCACCTCCGCGGTGCGCGCCGGCGGCCACTCCGCGCAGTAACGCGCCACGACGTCGAATCCCACCGTGTACGTCTCGATGAACTCGCGATCGATCCAGCCATGCTCGATCATCAGATTGAGCACGCCGGCAAAGAGCGCCGCATCGCGTCCGGGCTTCACAGGCAAGTACAGGTCGCACGTGCGCGCCACCGGAGTAATCCGCGGATCCTGCACGATGATCTTTGCGCCCTGTTCGCGCGCCTGCCACAAGTAGTTCGTCGTGATTGGTGAGCATTCGGCGACGTTCGAACCGGCAACCCAGATGACCTCGGTGCCGACCATGTCGGACCACGGGTTCGTCGTGCGATCGATGCCGAATGCCTTCTTGTTGGCGGCGCCGGCGCTCACCATGCAGAGCCGCCCGTTGTAATCGATGTACGGTGTCTTGAGACAGACGCGAGCGAACTTGCCGAGCAGATACGTCTTCTCGGTCGTCAGGCTCGCGCCGCCGAGCAGTGCAACGGACTGAGGTCCGTGCGTCTGCTGGATGCGGCTGATTTCGGCCGCGGTTCTGGCGATCGCGTCCGCATACGGCATCGGCGCGAACCCGTGTGGCGACGTCGGATCGCGCCGCAGTGCGGTCAGCAGGCGATCCGGATGGGAGCCCTGCAGGTACCGCTTGACGCCTTTCGGGCACAGCATGCCGCGGTTGAACGGAAATTCTTCCCACGGCTCGAAGCCGATGACCTCGTTGTCTCGGACCTTCAATTGAATCCCGCACTGCTGTCCGCAGAAACAGCAATGCGTCTTCACGAGCCGCTCGGGCTCCACGCTGGTCGACAGGCGTACGCCGGTCATGGCCGACCTGTGCGGCCCGAAGCGCTCCGTGATCTTCAGGTCATCGACCGGAATCGCAGCCATGTCGTATCAACTGCCGGCATCCCATAACGAGCCTTGCGCCAGACCGAGCAGCGCGCGACGGCATCGCGGGCAGATCTGCTGGTAGTGCTCGACGGCCGTGGTGCCGCTCATCTCGTACGAGAACCCGAGCTCGCGTTCGACGGTCGTGAGATCGCGCACCATCGATGCGGGCGCATAGGATTGGCCACATCGGCCGCATTGCGCCTGCTCGCCTCGGGTGCCGGCATCCTTGTAAAAGCTCACACCCAGTTGCGCCGGCCGTTGAAAGACGTGGAAGAGTTTGCCGAACGGTAGGTACAACAACGTGAAGATGACAGCCGCGGCGTGGAGGATAGCCAGGAAGTCGTAGGCGTACCCTTTCATCCACGTGTAGCTGGCCGTGAGCATCAACCCCGTAATGCTGATGGCGAACAGCAGCGCCAGCGGAAGGATGTCCTGCTCGAACCGCTGCACCGCAACGGCGCCATGGTCGATCATGCGTCGCCGAAAGGCGAGCATCACACCTGCGATAACCAGGAACGATGCCCAGACCAGTCCGTGAAACACGATGAATGCCGTCCATGATTCGACGGGGAAGTCATAGACCGCATAGCCGAACACGTGGGCACGGTACTCGTCGAGGTTACCGGGCACGGTCGTGAAGTGAATCCATCCCCAGACGAGTGGGAAGGTGATCGCGGCCGCAATCAGACAGCCCCACATGATCAGCCAGTGCGCGAGCCCGCGGAGGCCGCCTCGCCGAAATATGAACCGGTTGGCCGCGAACTGGAGCACGAAACGGCGGACGAACTCGAGCAGATTGCGGCCGAGAAACCGTCCTGTGAAGAACACCTGCCAGCCCCGGCGCCAGTACATCCGCGTCGGCGGGCGCTGCAACCACATCGCGTACCGGTACGTAATTCCGAAAGTCGCAAACAGCGTGGCGAACGTGTAGCCGACCAGCGCCGCGTCGAAATGAGTGAGATTGCGCGAACCGAAGACGATGAGGGCGGCAAGAAGGGCGGCAGCCACCAGGCCTGAGACCGTGGCCCTGACATGTTCACGTCGCGCGATAGACATGTTCGATCCGCGCCACACTAATGGTATTGCGTCGACAAATACAACCCCGTCCTTACGGAATGCGGAGCATGAGCAACAGCATCCTGGCCGGCTCTGGTGCCTCGACGGCGTGCGGAACCCCACCTGGCATCCTGACGATCGTTCCCGGCGTTGCGTGCACGCGCGTGCCGCCGATCGTCAGATCCAACGCGCCTTCGAGGACCATCACGAGCGCATCGAACGGCGCCGTGTGTTCGGCGAGTTCCTGTCCGGCGTCGAATGCGAAGAGCGTGAGGTTGCCGCCGGGGGTGCGGGCAAGAACACGGCTGGCGATGCCGCCGCTGGTAGGCGTGATGAGCGAGTGAAGCAGCAGCGCCTCCGCCGACGGCATCGCGGTAATCGGTGAGTTCATTGGTCTTCTACAGGTGCCGCGGAAACAGCTCCATCATCCGTGTCACCGCCTTGTTCACTTCCTTTCTCAGCAGTTCCTGGTTGTCGATCTTTCCGTCGATGCTGTCCTGCGCCCATCCGCGCCAGATGACGCGGTTGGTGTGCGTGTCGACGACGTCAAGCACGATCGTGCCTTGTTCATATTCGATGAACCGCGGCTCGCAGTCGCTGTAGCAATAGCCGTATCGGTTGTCCACGCCGTTGATGTCGAACGTCTTGCTGATGTTCGCGTGGTAGTGGACGAGCAGATCGGGTGTGCCCGACGTCACACGGCCGTAGTGCCGGACCTCGAGCGCCTTGCCAACCGCGCCTTCGAGATAGTCCTTGAAGAACGGGTTGTTATCGAGTCGTGGATCTCCCGTCGGCAGCGCGTCGGCCGGACCAAAATCCCAGGTCCGGAACTGGGCGAAATCGACGCCCCGTTCGATATGGGAGCTTACGTTCATGGTCGCGCAACCTTGCAGCGCGAGTAATGCAGCGAATGCTGCGGTAACGAAGATCAATCGTTCGGGGCGTCGCATCTGTCGAGTCCTCCGGGCTCGCCCTGGCCTTGTGCGAATCCGGTGCCGCGCGTCATCAATGGTTGCAGCACGGTAATCCTGAGGGAACCGGTTGTACCGCGCGAAAAAAACATCGCCTCCGCGAATTTCTCCCCGCGCGTTCACCGCCGACGATGATCGCTGGTGTCGATTCTGCGCAGATATGGCGGGAAAGAGCGTCGACGCCAGATGGCATCAGTCCTGCCTCCTTCCGCATCCGAAGGGGAAGGTGGGAAGGTTCGCTGAAAGCCAACCCAAAGGGCTGACGCACTTTCAACTGACTTTTCCACTTTTCCACTTCAGTGAGAGAGGGTGCCATGTCCGATCGTCTGGTTGCAGGGGGAGTCGCTGCCGTCGCCGCCATCCTGACGTTGATTCAGCTGCTCTGGATGTTCGGCATGTTCTCGCCCGCCGACGCGCTCGGTGGCCGCAACGGTGCGGTGTATGCGAGCGCGCTCGTGGCGTGGTTCTTCTTCACGCTGGCGCCGCTCGTCGCCGCCGCGATCATCCTGCTGATGACGCGTGACGACACCATGAAGCATGTGTGATTTGCGATCTCTCACGAATCGCAAATCACAGATCACCAATTGCAGATGGAGAATGAGATGAGCACCTTTTTCAACCTGCTGCTGTTCCTGGGTATCTTCTATCTGATCCTGCAAATACCCGAGCCAGGCGACAAACGTCGCGTGTCTTCTGATCGCGAACCGGCGAAGAAAGCCGCCTAGCTTCCCCTACGCGTACCGCTTCAGGTCTTCGCCGCACCGTGCGAGATGCACCTGCACGGGGATGCCGCGGCGAACGCTTTCCGTGACGATGCAGAAGTCCTCGTAGAGGGCCTTGCACCGGTCGAAGCGGCCTGCATCCGTTCCGGCAAGGCAGGGCGTCAGGTCGACATCGATTCCCTCGATGCGCAGACGACCTTCGCTGGTGCGCGCGATATGCGCGGTGACGTGAGCGTTCACGGCATCCGGCTCCAGCTTCGCCTTATTCAGACAGAGCGTCAGACTCGCCGATAAACACCCGCCAATGGCCGCCGCGAGGAGCCCGGCGGGCGTCGGTCCCGCGCCCTCGCCAAGCGGCGGGGCTTCATCCAGCGCGATCGGCTGGGCGCCCACGACGCCCCTCCTCACAAGAGCGTATCGATGCAAGGCTTTGGGATTGATGACGCCGCTGAAGACTTCGCGGCGCCGCGTGATTTTTCCGGTCCCTCGCGTGTGGGCGCGGCGCCAGTCTCTTCAAAACACTCCGTAATTGCTTGCACAGCACACGGTTTCAGCCACGGCACATCGGTTGCCCTTCATCACCGCAACGCGGAGGTCAAGACGCCATGTTCGACCTGTTTACTGGAAAGGTGCAGCACGTGCCGAGCACACCAGCCATTCCAATCCTGGTGTCCTCAACCATCCAGGGGACCGCGCTTGCGGTCATCGCATTGATGTCATTTGTCGTCGCGTCGCGCGAGCTTCCCCCCGTTCCGGACATGTTCGCGTTTGTGGCGGACATACCGGCGGTGGCGCCACCCCCTCCGCCGCCGCCTGTGCAGACGGCTCGCGCGACACAACCGACGCCACCGCCCCCCAACGCGTTCGCCGCGCCGACTGAAGCACCGCTGGAGATTCAACCGGAGCCGGTCGGCGCGGCGATCGCGGAGGCGGGCGTTCCGGGAGGCGTTGAAGGGGGCATCGTGAGCGGCATCGTCGGATCGGTCCCCGCAGTCGTCGAAGGGCCTCCGCCGCCACCGCCGCCCGTCCCGCAGGGTCCCGTCCGCATCGGCGGTCAGCTGTCGGCGCCGGCGCTGGTCAAGCGCGTGGAACCGGTCTATCCGGCCATCGCCCAGGCCGCAGCGATCGACGGCATCGTCATTCTCGATGCGATCGTCGACGAACACGGGCGGATTCAGAGCTTGAAAGTCCTGCGCGGCCATGCCCTGCTCGCCAAAGCCGCAATCGCGGCGGTCGAGCAGTGGGAGTACGAACCTTTGAAACTGAACGGCACGCCGACGCCGTTCGAGCTGACGGTGAGTCTGTGGTTCCACTTCGACGAGAAGCCGAAGCGGCGTTCCTGACGAGTCGTAGAGACGAGGGGGTGTGCGATGAAACGTCAATCACCATTGCTACGGGTCATTGCTGGAGGCGTCATTGCGGTTGCGGCGGTGACGGCCGGGGCGGCGCGTCCGCGCGCGCAGTACGCAGTGTTCGATGCCGACGCGGCGCTGCAAGTGTTTCACGAGCGGGTTGAGATCTATGCGGCGCTGCACCGCCGGCTGGCGCCGCCGCCATCGTCAATGACGAGCACGGATCCACTCTCCAAGCTCTTGACGCGTCAATATCTCGCGTCCGCACTGCGGAGCACTCGGCGCTACTCGCAACAGGGTGAAATCTTCTCGCCGGAAATTGCCACGTTGTTTCGCTGGATGCTGGCGGACTCGATTGGCGAGCTCGATGGTGAGCGGTTCCTGACCACTCTCAACGGTGGTGTGCCAGTCCCACCCGGTCTCCACCCGACCGTGAACGAGACCTACACGATGATGCCGCTCTACAGCATTCCTCCGGACGTGCGCCTCGGCCTGCCGAAGCTGCCGGCCGAACTCGATTACCGGCTTGCGGGCCATGACCTGGTGTTGTGGGACATCTATGCCGGAGTCGTGGTGGATTTTGTCCCCGATGTCGTGACGTCGCCGATGGCGACGAATTAAGCAAGTAAGGAGAACCGTCATGACCGACCGAAGTGAACGTGCCGTATTGAACCATCTGATTGAGACCTGCAAGGACGCCGAGCGCGGGTTCCGGCATGTTGCGGAGCATGCGGCCGATCCGGCGCTCAAGTCCCTGTTCCTCGACATCGCGTCGCAGCGGGCGCGATTTGCCGCGGACCTGCTGCCGCACGCGCAGCGTCTCGGGGGGGCCAATGCACACGATGGAACTGCCATCGGCGCTCTGCATCGCACATGGATCGATCTTCGCAGCGCAATCTTTCGCGGAGATCCGGTCGCGGCGATTCAGGAGGCCGAACGAGGTGAGCACTTTTCACGCGGCGTCTACAGGGACGCGCTCGAAAACATGCTTCCGCCGACCGCGCGGGAGCTTGTCGAGTTGCAGTACGACGAGCTGCGCAGAACGGGGGAACGGCTACGCGAGCTCGAGGCCTGACAGCCGAACAGACCGGGAGGGGGGCATATGCAGTTAGACACTTCGTACCTTGGGATACACCTCCCACATCCGTTCATTGCGGGGGCGTCACCGTTTGGCTATGCCGTCGATACGGTCAAGCGGCTCGAGGATGCCGGATGCGCGGCCGTGGTGCTGCACTCGGTCTTCGAAGAGCAGATCGATCTGGCGCGAGAGGGCCGCGTCGCGCAGATGAACCCTGACGATCAGCGGTTTGCCGAGATGATTGGCTACTTCCCGACCCGCACGGAGTACCGGTTCGGGCCGCATGAGTACGCGGAGCACGTGTACCGGGTGACTGAGGCGGTGAAGATTCCCGTCATTGGCTCGCTCAATGGCCACACCCGTCAGTCCTGGCTTACGTTTGCGCCGTTGATCGAGCGCGCTGGCGCTGCGGCGATCGAGCTGAATTGGTACGAGCTCAGCACCGATCCGCGGACCTCCGGCGCGACCGCTGAGGACGAACTCGTCGAGATGGTTCACGACCTCAAGTCGCTGGTCACGATTCCGGTGGCGGTGAAACTCTCGCCGTTCTTCACCGCGTTCGCCAACGTCGCGCACCAGCTCGACGACGCCGGCGCCGATGGTCTGGTGCTCTTCAACAGGTTCTATCAGCCCGACATCGACATCAGGACCATGCAGGTCGTGCCGAGGCTGGAGCTGTCCACGAGCGCGGAGCTTCCGTTGAGGTTGCGGTGGATCGCGATTCTTTGTGGGCGGGTGCACGCATCGCTGGCATTGACAGGCGGCGTCGCGACACCGCACGACGGCATCAAGGCGGTGCTGGCGGGCGCCGATGTGGTGCAGCTGGTGTCGGCGCTGCTGCATCACGGTCCGACATACGTCGGCGTGATGCGGCATTCACTCGAACAATGGCTCGAGTGGCACAACATGGGCTCCCTTGCAGAAGCTCGAGGCCGCCTCAGCCATCAACACACGCAGCATCCGGGCGCGTGGGAGCGCGCGAACTACATCCGGACACTGCAAAGCTGGACCAAGCCGGCGGCATAGAAAGCACCGTCCGCACGGGGATTGGCGACATCTGTCCGACAGAATTTGTGGTGAATGCGACGCGCGCCCGGTCGACACGTTCCGAGGCGCGCGCCGCTTGACCATCTGAGAGGTCGCTATGCTCGCAGCTCCTGACGCGATTGACGTCGTGCTTCGCGACGGCGCCACCGCGCGCCTCCGCCAGGCGTCGATCGACGACCGCGAGCAGCTTCATCAGTTTTACGGCCACCTCTCGGCGCAAAGCCGCTACTTCCGTTTCTTTGGAAAGCCGCACGTTGACGACATCGTCGGCGACGTCGTGCGCGCGCTCGCGTCGCGCGACGCGGTGACGCTCGTCGCGGAAGTGGACCACCGCATCGTCGCGGTCGCGCAGTACTTTCCAACCAAGGCTGCGGGCCGCGCAGAGGCTGCCTTTGCCATAGCCGATGCACATCAGGGGCGTGGTATCGGCACGAAACTCTTGGAGCGGCTTGGCGTGGTCGCACGTTCGCGCGGCATTTCCTCGTTTGAAGCCTATTTGCTCCACGACAACGAGAAGATGCGGCAGGTGCTGGTCGATTCAGGTTTTGCGCTGACCTGGGATCACGTCGACGGCCAAATTCGGCACGTGGTCTTTGCGGTGGCCGAATCCACACAGCTCCACGAGAAGGAGCGGTTGCGCGCGCGTGCGGCGGCACAGGCATCCCTGCGACCGTTCTTTCGGCCGACGACAATCGCGGTGGTCGGCGCTGGACGCCGACGGGGCGGCCTCGGCGCGGAGATCTTCCACAATCTCGTGGCCACCGGATTTCGCGGCCGAGTCGTCCCCGTCAATCCAGCCGGCGGAAGCGTTGAAGGCGTTCCAACATTCAAGACCATCACTGCCATCGACGGCGACGTGTCGCTCGCGGTCGTTGCCGTTCCACGCGATCAGGTGCCTGCTGTTGTTGACGACTGCATCGCCAAGGGCGTCAAGGCACTCCTGATCATCAGCGCCGGCTTCGCTGAAACCGGAGCGGAAGGCCGCGAGCGCGAAGCGGCGATTCTGGACAAGGTACGCGCCGCAGGCATTCGTTTGATTGGCCCGAACTGCATGGGCATCATCAACACCGACCCCGCGGTTCGGCTGAACGCGACATTTTCGCCGGTGTATCCGCCGCATGGCCGCGTCGCGTTGTCGACGCAAAGTGGCGCGCTCGGGCTGGCGATTCTCGACTACGCGGCGCGGCTCAACATCGGGTTTTCGACCTTTGCGTCCATCGGCAACAAGGCCGACGTCTCGGGCAACGATCTCCTGCACTACTGGGCTGCCGATGCGGGCACCGATGTCATCTTGCTCTACCTGGAAAGCTTCGGAAATCCACGGAAGTTCAGCGAACTGGCACGTGACATCGGTCGGACCAAGCCGATCGTGGCGGTAAAGGCCGGACGATCCGCAGCCGGTATGCGAGCGGCCTTGTCGCACACGGGTGCGCTCGCGTCGAGCGATGCGATCGTGGAAGCGCTCTTCCGTCAGGCCGGAGTGATTCGAACCTACACGCTCGAGGAAATGTTCGACGTGGCGGCGCTGCTCGCGCACCAGCCGATTCCGTCGGGCCGGAGCGTCGCGATCCTCACCAATGCAGGAGGCCCCGGTATTCTTGCTGCCGACGCATGCGAGGCGAATGGACTCGTACTGCCGCCGCTCGGCACCGCGACGTGCGAGGCGCTCCGTGCGTTTCTTCCCTCGGCGGCCAGCGTCGGCAATCCGATCGATATGCTGGCGTCAGCGCCGCCGGAGCACTACGAGCAGGCGACGCGACTCCTCCTGGCAGATCCAGTCGTCGACAGCCTGATGGTGATTTTCATTCCACCGCTGGTCACTGACGCGACAGCGGCGGCGGAAGCGATCGTTCGCGGTGCCGCCGGGACGACGAAGACGATTCTGGCGACCTTCATGCGCGCGCAAGGCGCGCCTACAGAGTTGACGGCCATTCCGTCATACATATTTCCGGAAGCCGCTGCGACTGCGCTTGCGCGCGTCGTCACTCACGCCGAGTGGCGCCGGCGTCCCAGCGGATCGGTTCCGGTGTTCACGGACGTTCATCCAGACATCGCGAAGCGTGCGATCGCCGACCGCGAAGGATGGCTTCCGCCCACGGCGGTTGACGAGGTGCTGCGCGCCTTCGGGATTCCAATCGCGGAGACGATCCCCGCTGCCACTGAAGACGAGGCGGTGGCCGCAGCGAACCGCATCGGGGCCGCGGTCGCGATGAAAGCCGTCGGCCCCTCGATCCTTCACAAGACTGACGTCGGCGGGATCGCGCTCGGCCTCACAGGAGAAGACGCCTTGCGCGGAGCGTACCGCGACATGCGGGCGCGTCTTGGCGAAGCAATGAGCGGCGTGATCGTCCAACGCATGGTGCCAGCCGGTATCGAGATGCTGGTCGGCGCGACGTGCGATCCGAGTTTCGGACCGCTGATGGCCTGCGGCACCGGCGGCACCCTCGTCGAACTCTTCTCCGATGTCGTGCTGCGCTTGCATCCCGTGACCGATGTAGACGCAGCTGAGATGATTAATGAATTGCGCGGAGCACCCCTGCTGCGAGGTTACCGAGGGAAGCCGGCAGCCGATGAAAAGGCGCTCCGAGACGTCATCCTTCGCGTCTCGGCGCTTATCGATGCATGTCCCGACGTTCTGGAACTCGACATCAACCCGCTCAAGGTGCTTCCGAGCGGCGCCTGCGCCATTGATGCGCGAATGCGCGTCGGCCAAATGGTGCCGGGGCCGTCCAGACGAGTCATGTATTAGCCGCCGCTGAATAGTCCGGAGGACGCGCGAGAATTTTCGGAGCACGCAGTCCGAGCTACGCGCTCGTCTCGAAAAAGCCTGCACGCACGACACCTCGGCGAGGTACATCGCTTGCTCACGTCCTCCATGCAAGACGCAACAAAAGGAGGTGTGTGATGGCACGCACCAGGGACATGATGCTTGTCGAGCCTAGTGCGCTCATACGGCGCATGTTCCGTGATTTCGATCCATGGCTCGAGACGCGCGGCTGGTTCCCGCCGGCGCTGCGCAAGAGCTTCGGGGAGTTCCCGTGGATGCCCGCACTCGAGGTGAAGGAGCGTGATCACACGCTGTTCATCAAGCTGGATCTGCCGGGCCTCAACAGGGAGGAGATCAACGTCAACTTCACGGAGGAAGGGCTCGTCATCGAGGGCGAGCGTACACGCGAAGCCGAGGACAAGAAAGAGGAGTGGTTCACGACCGAACGAACATACGGCCGCTTCTACCGTGTCGTGCCGCTTCCGGAAGGTGTGAACTACAAGGAGGTGAAGGCAACATTCAAAGGCGGCGTGCTCGAGGTCACGGTTCCCGTTCCTGTCGCAGAGACCAAGGCACCGTACAAGGTGCCGGTCGAAGGGGAACCTGAAACAAAGAAGGTGAACGTCGCCGCGTAAGCGGCTCGGCCCAGGCGCGGGGATTCCCCGCGCCTTCTCACGCGGGGTGGCATATGACGACCACCACAATGGATCAGGACTATCCGCTGTCGAAATATCCCGTCGCCGTATCGATCGAGACACAGACTGGAGATCGGAACCGGCTCACGGCCGCTCTCCGGCCGATTCTGGCGATTCCACACACGATTCTCGTCGGCCCTGGCGCCTGGCTTCATCGATCCGATGCGGCCGGCCTGATCGGTGCCGCTGCGTACATCCTCGCCATCGTGAACTGGTTTGCCATTCTGGTCGCTGGCGAGTCGATCAAAGGCATCCGCGACTTCCAGCTTTACTACCTTCGATGGAGGATCCGCGCCCTCGCGTACATGGCCCTGTTTGTCGATCCGTATCCCCCGTTCGGCGACGGGCCGTATCCGGCGACGATCGCGGTGACCGAACCGACGGTACGCGATCGCGCCACGATTGCCGTGCGGCTTCTCCTGGCCGTGCCGCATCTCGTCGTGCTGTTCTTCCTTGTCCTCGCATGGGCGCTCTGCACCATCGTCGCGTGGTTTGCGATTCTCTTCACCGGCACTTACCCTGCGTCGCTCTATCCATTTGCCCTTGGCGTCATGCGCTGGACGCTGCGCGTCGAAGCGTATCTGCTTCTGCTCGTCGACGAATACCCACCCTTCACGCTCGACTGAGCACCCCGGACGCAACGAACCGCAGCGTGTGCTGAATAACGCGCAACGCGCTGCGGAATCCTTCCCAACGTCGTCCAGTTCATTCGTCCAGAACGAGGCAGGCGGCGGATCTCCGTTGGTACTTCCCGTGCTCCGGATGTCATCGGTACGAACCGACATGGGAAAGGAGGACCAGATGGCTCGCAAGCTACTCGTGGCGTTGGCGGTGGTGCTGTTTGCGGCCACCAGCGCATTTGGGCAGGAGCGGGGCATTGGCGCAGGGCGTGTCGAGATCGGGGCCTTCCCCGGCGGCGGCATGTTCTTCACCAGGACCAGCAACGGGAATGAGCCTGGGTTCGGCAATTACGCACTCGGCGGCTCATTGACGTGGAATGTCAACCGCTGGGTCGGGCTCGAAGGTGAAGGCGGCGGCACACTTGGTGTGCGCCAGGCGTTCACGTTCGGCGACACGGCGTATACGAATCAACGGTCGCCGAGCACCTGGATGTATCACGGGAATGTGGTCGTCAATCCGAGTGGCAGCGACCGTGTGCTCGTCCCGTATTTCACCGGCGGACTCGGGGGTATCACGCTCTCGCCACACCGTGAAGCGAGGCTGCTCGGCATCGAGAACTACAAGACATTCTTCACAGGAAACGTTGGCGGAGGAGTCAAGTGGTTCGCGGCGCCTCATCTCGGCTTCCGAGGTGACTACCGACTGTTCGTCGTCGAGCAGAACGACACCGCGCCGCTGTTCTTTGGCGCTGAAACGCGGTACGGACATCGCGTGCAAGGCGGTCTCGTCTTCACGTACTAGTGGGTCAGTCGCGGCCGCCCTACGGGGCGGCCGCGTTCGATCGCAACCGGACCAGACTTCGGAGCACGATCATGTTCGTTGATGACTTTCTTCCCGAATACGACGTCTCAGACGCGGTGGCAACGGTTGTCGAGGCGGATCTGGCAACGACCTGGGATGCGTTGATGGACGTGGACCTAATCGATGTCGGCCGCAGGCGTCCGCTTGTCGGCATCCTCGGCGCGATTCGCACCCTTCCGGGCATCGTCAGCCACATGCTCCACGGAGAACAGCCGCAGCGTCCTCCCGAGCCCCTCCGGCTGCGGGAGATGGCGCAGCTGCCGTTGGACCAGGGTGGGTGGGTGCTTCTCGGCGAACGTCCTCGCGACGAGATCGCGCTTGGCCTGGTTGGCAAGTTCTGGCGTCCTGTCATCGAGTTCGCGAAAGTGCCAGCCGATTGTTTTCGCAATTTCGCTGCGCCCGGATTCGCCAAAACCATCTACTCACTGTCCGTTCGCGCGCTCGGCCCGCACCGCACGTTGCTGTCAGGCACAATGCGGACCGCCACGACGGACTCGCAGGCGCGGCGCTCGTTCCGTCAATACTGGACATTCGGCGTTGGTTCTGGTGCTCACATCCTGGTGAACGCCCTGCTTGATGTGACGCGTGAGATGGCGGAAGCACGGGCCGCCCGTCCGTAGCTGTGCGAAAGTTCGATGAGACACATCATGCGTGGCTTCAACCGCTACGTCCGCGGAGCTGGGAAATGGTCAGCCATCGCCTTCGCCGGCGCCGCTGCAGCATACGGCACATACGTGGGCGTCACCTGGTATCGGTACGGCAACGTGGGTCCTCCGGCTGCAGAGGACGAAGACCCGCTGCTCGATCGCTTTCTTCCCGCGTATGAAATAGTCGAACGTCACCAGATCCGTGTGGCCGCATCGGCCGCAGTGACGTTCGACGCTGCTCGCGACGTCGATCTGCAAGGGTCCGCCGTCGTGCGAACAATCATTCGCGCTCGCGAGATCATTCTCGGGGCAAAACCCGGCGACCGCCGATCTCCGCGTGGGCTGCTTGCGGAAACGCAGTCGCTCGGGTGGGGTGTGTTGGCTGAAGTCCCGGGACGTGAAGTCGTCGTGGGCGCGGTCACCAGACCTTGGGAAGCGAACGTTACCTTCCGCGCGCTACCGCCGGCTCAGTTTGCGGCATTCAAGGAGCCGGGGTACGTGAAGATCGCGTGGACCATCCGCGCGGACCCGATCGCCGGATCTGAATCAGTCTTCCGGACAGAAACTCGAGCCATTGCGACCGACCCGCAGGCGCGGAGCAAATTTCGACGCTATTGGTCCTTTCTGTCGCCCGGCATCATCATCATTCGGTGGGCGCTCATTGGACCGGTGAAGAAGGAAGCTGAACGTCGTGCTCGCGAAGCCAGATGGAAACGCACGAACGATGCCCGGTGCGGCACTCAGCAGGTTGTTCCTGCCGTGGCGAGTTCCTTAATTCACCGCTGACAAGCAGCGCGACGGCCCACACCACGATCAGCGTGCTGGTGACGGCTGCCGTGAACCCAGAGGCCGCAGGCGACGCAGTCACGAAATTGAACGACGCATGCCACAAGGCGGCGACGACCACGCTCCGGAAGGCCGATCGCCTCGTAACTCGGCAGGTAGAAGAATGCGGGCAGATGCCAGCCCGCCCAGCCGACGGTAAGCAGCACTGCTGATGATCGGCGAATGGTGTTGCTGTAATCGGGGCAGCGCAAAACCGCGCCAGCCAGTCTCCTCTCCAAGCCCGTTGGTCGCCAACCACAGCCACCACGCGGTGAACCCGAGCTCCGGCAGGAAATTCACTCGACCAAGGTCGCGCCATGACGGCGCGCTCTGACCGGCTGCGCGCGCAGCGAGCTGCGCGACCGCGAACATGGCCAGCGGTGATCCGAATCCAACGGTCCACCACAGCGACCGATGCAATAGTGACCGCTTCGAGTGGCGTTGCTTGCCGCCAAGCGGTTCGTGCAGTAGCGACGCCGTCGCAAGTGCGGCGACGGCCGGTCCAAAAGGCCATAGTGCAGCGTGAACGGCAGGTGCGTGTGTGTGATGCCCTGGGCCTGCAGGGCAAGGGGCACAGCGATGATCCAGGACATCGCGTACGACAACACAAAGTACGTCGTCAAAGCATGCCGTGTGAGCCAGGTGGCGCCGGGAACCGCACAATTTACGCTGCCGGCACTATGACGGCACGGCCCGCGATCTCTCCCATCTTCAATCGGCGATACACGTCATTGATGTCCTCGAGGCGGGCGATTTCTATCGGTATGGTGACAAGGCGGCCGCTTTCGGCCAAAGCAATGACCTCACGCAACTCCTTGATCGAACCCCAGAGCGTCGCTTCGTAGAGCACCTCGAATCGGCTGTTATCGAGCGGCTTGAGCTTCGCCGTGCCTCCTGCGAGCCCGACGTGGCTGACCTTGCCGAGTGACCGCGTGCTGCGCACGGCCAAGTCGAGCGTTGCGTCTGTTCCGACGAAATCGAACGCGGCGCTCACACCGTGCCCTCGGGTCACCTCGCGGATCCTCTCAATGACATCGAGGTCTCGGCCGTTGAAGGTATGCTCGGCTCCCATCTGGCGCGCGAGGTCGAGCTTCCGGTCGGAGACGTCCACGACGATGAGAGGACAACCGGATAACAACTTGAGGAGCTTAAGTCCATACTGTCCGAGTCCACCGAGGCCGATCACGAGTGCGTAGTGATCCGGTTCGAGGAACGGGAGCGCCTTCTTGATCGCGCGATATGGCGTCAGTGCCGCGTCGGTGAGCGGAGCCGCCTCCGACGGGTTCAGCGACCTGAGTGGGACAAGGTACCGCTCGGCCGGAACGAGCAGATACTCCGCGTACCCACCATCGTGGACAGATAAGCCAGCCCACGCCGGCGTCTCACAGAGTTGCTCGTGTCCCATGATGCAGAGGCTGCACTGGCCGCAGCCCCACCCGCCGAAGATGGCCACGGGATCTCCAGCTTTCACCGTCCGCACACCGGCCCCGATGGAGGCCACGACCCCGGCGTTCTCGTGACCGAGCACAAGCGGCATTCGCGGCAGGATTGGGATTTCGCCGTCGATCACATGAATATCGCTGTGACAAAATCCTGCGCCTCGAATCGCGACCACGACCTGACCAGGGCCAGGAGTCGGCGTCGGAATCTCATCGATCTGCAAAGCAGTGCCGTAGGCGTGAAGGCGCGCGGCTTTCATACGAGTTCTCCGAACCATTCATGGCGCTCCATCCATTTGACCGCCTCGAGCACCGGAACGACGCTCAGCGCCAGCGCGCTGACGAGGAACCAGTCAGTTGTGCTGAGGCCGAACGTCGCAAACGGTCCTTGCAGCGAGGGCACGTACAGAATCAGACCCAGCAGAACCATCTCCCACAGGACCGCGAGATTGAGCCATCGATTCGCGAACGGGCGCTGAAAAACAGACAAGCGGTCCGAGCGGTAGTTGTACGCCTTGAAGAACTGAATGAGCACAAGCGAGACAAACGTCATCGACACGGCCTCGTGAGCCGGACGGCCACTGCGAAGAAGCAATGTGAAGAGGCTGATGTTTACGAGCGCAGACCAGATGCCGCCGGTCAGCAGCAGCACGAGAATGGGGCGCGTGAAGATGCCGGCGCGTGGATCGCGCGGTTTGCGGTGCATCAGATCCCTTTCCGGCGGATCGACGGCGAGGGCGAGCGCCGGCAATCCGTCGGTCGCGAGATTGACGTAAAGGATCTGAACGGCTGTCAGCGGCAACGGCAGGCCGGCAAGCGCCGCGCCCGCCATGAGCAGGATCTCACCGACATTCGACGACAGCAGATATGTCAGGTACTTCTTGATGTTCGCGAAGACGATGCGGCCTTCCTCGACTGCCGCGACGATCGACGCAAAGTTGTCGTCGAGCAGCGTGATAGCTGCAGCCTCTTTGCTGACGTCGGTGCCCGTGATCCCCATGGCGATGCCGACGTCTGCCTTTTTCAGGGCCGGTGCGTCGTTCACGCCGTCGCCCGTCATGGCGACGACGTCACGATGTGTTTGCCATCCGGCGATGACGCGAAGCTTGTCGGCTGGCGACACGCGCGCGTAGACGCTGATGTCACGGATCTGATGCTCTAGTTCCGTGTCGCTCATCGCCTCGAGGTCGTGCCCCGACACGACGCGTCCGCTGGCAAGTAACCCAAGTTCGCGAGCGATCGTGGTGGCCGTGGCGGGATGATCGCCCGTGATCATGACTGGCCTGATGCCCGCGTGCTGGCACGTGCGAACGGCGTCGCGGGCCTCGGGCCGCGGCGGATCCATGATGCCCACTAATCCCAGCAGCGTCATGTGCTGCTCAGCATCGGTGAGCGTTGCGGCGTGCTTGCGCGCGATGGCCAATACCCTGAGGCCAGCGCTCGCCATCCGCTCCTCGATCTCGCGCAGCCGGTCACGGTCGGACGGCGTTAAGAGCGACTCACCGGACGGACCAACCCAGTACGTGCAGCCGTCGAGCACGACGTCAGTGGCACCTTTCGAGTACGCGAGCCATCTCCCCGCGTCCGTATGCAAGGTCGTCATGCGGCGCCGCTCGGAGCTGAAGGGGATCTCGGCCGTCCGTGGGAATTGCCGTTCGAGCGATGCGAGCTCGAGACCGGCTTTGGCCGCAGCAACGACGAGGGCCCCTTCCGTCGGATCGCCCTCGATCTGCCAGCGTTCGCCGTCGCGGTGCAGCTTTGCGTCCGATGCCAGTGCGCCGGCGCGCAGCGTCTCGAGGGTCGCCGGTCCGATGGCGACCTCGCCGTCGGCGCTCTGGAAGGTGCCGACGGGTTCGTACCCGACGCCGGACACCGTCAGCGGCTGGCCACCTGCGAAGACTTCGCGCACCGTCATTTCGTTCTTGGTGAGCGTTCCCGTCTTGTCGGAGCAAATGACGGACGTGCTACCAAGGGTCTCGACAACGGCAAGGCGCCGGACCAAGGCATTCCGCCTCACCATCCGCCGAACGCCGATGGCCAGCGAGATCGTGACCACAGCGGGCAGCGCTTCGGGAACGACCGCGACCGCGAGTGCAATCCCGAAGATCAGCATGTCGAGCAGTGGCAGGCCTCGCCACAGGCCGAGCGCGACGATCAGTAACACCACGACGAGCGCGGCCTTGCCAAGGGTGCGTCCCAACGTGTCGAGGTTTTCTTGCAACGGCGTGCGGCCCGCCTCAACGGTCTGCACCAGGCGCGAGATCCGCCCAAACTCCGTCGACATGCCGGTGGCGACGACCACCGCCTGCCCTCGCCCGTAGGTCACTGCGGTCCCGGCATACGCCATGTTTCGGCGGTCGCCGATGGCGAGCTTTCCTGCAGGCAGCTCGCTGGACGTCTTCGTGGTTGCTGCCGACTCTCCGGTCAGGGCGGCCTCGTCGATCGCCAGGTTCACAGCCGTCGTGATGCGACAATCCGCCGGCACGCGATCGCCGGCGCGAAGCACGACGAGATCGCCTGGAACGACCTCACGCGACGGGATGCTGCGTTCAGCACCGTCGCGAATGACATGTGCCAACGGCGCGGCCATTTTCCGGAGCGCCTCGAGGGCACGCTCCGCCCTGTACTCCTGAATGAATCCGAGCAACACTGCGAAGAGGACGATGACCGCGATCACGCTGGCCTCGAGCACGTGCCCGAGCAGGCCGGAGAGCAGTGTGGCGGCGAGCAGGATAACGATGAGGACGTTCTTGAACTGCGCTGCGAGCGTATGCCACGCCGACGTCCGTTCGAGCGCTTGCAGTTCATTGGGGCCGTAGGAGTCAAGCCGAAGAGCAGCCTCATCTCGACTGAGGCCAGCCGTGGTCGTGGCGAAGGTGCGAATGACCTCGTCGACGGGCTGTCTATACCAGGCGAGGCTCGACGTCGGGCCTGGCATGAAACGCTCCTACGACGCGCGCTTTAGGCTTCGCCGATTGGCGACCGGCAACCGTGCACGGCGGCGCGCGGGCGGAATCGCCACCACCGGCACGGCCGTCGTCCGCATCACCCCTTCCGTCGTCGACCCGAACAGCAGTCGCGAGGTGCGGCCTACGCCGCGATAGCCGATCACAATCAAGTCACAGCCGTGGCGTTCGGCAACGTTCACGATTTCTCGGGCAGGTGCGCCCGCCCGTGTTGTGACCGTGAAGGCCGGAGCGGGTGTGGAGCCACGAAGTGCGTCCGTGACGAAGCGCTGCAGCTCTGTTTCGGTGGCGGCAATCAGCGTGGGTGCCGTGGTGCGGGCCGCCACGACTGCGGCGAGCAGTGGGTCGTCGACGTACAACACCATCAGGTGCGCGTCCGATAGCCGGGCCAGCATCGCGGCATAGCGGAGTGCCGCGCGCGAGTTGGCGGAGAAGTCCACAGGGCACAGGATGGAGCGAAAGACGCGTGGAGAGACGTCGCGTGACATGGCCATGACCTCGTCACCACCAACCGCAAGTGAAATGCCACGGGTGAGGGGCGGACATCCGTAGGTTTGGCGCGCTGGTAGTGGGTTCTACCGTCCGACGGGTGCGAAATTTTGCGAGGCTTTGAGAGTAATTCCGCACCTGTCCCCGCCGCCCGTCACATGTCGTAGATCCGCCTCGGCGGAACGGCGGCACGGAGGGCGTTGACGACGGCGGCGACGTCGATCACCTCTTGGGCAACCGCGCCCTCGACCGGCGTCAGCCACCCGGCCGAGGCCAGCAGCATCCCTCCGACGCTGAGCGCCATGCCTCCCACCGCACTTTGCAGCGCAATGGTCCGCATCCGTCGGCTGACGTGCATGAACTCGTCGACCTTTCGGAGTGAGTTGTCCATGATGACCACGCTTGCCGCCTCGCTCGTCACGTCGCTGTTCTGACCGATTGCCACCCCGACGGTCGCTGCCATCATAGCGGGCGCGTCGTTGATGCCGTCGCCGACGTAGAGTGTCCCGGCGCGCGCCGTTTCCGCCCTGACGATCGCAAGCTTTTCTTCGGGCGTCTGTTGCGCATGCACCTCGGTGACCCCGACGTGCTCGGCGAGATAGCGCACCTCCGATGGCCGATCGCCAGACACAATCATCACGCGGGTGAAATGATGTGCGGGCCGCAGATGTGCCACGAACGGGCGACTGTCCTCGCGTGGGGCATCGCGGAATCGCAGCAGGGCCGCGGCGCGGCCGTCGACGACTACGAGGCATTCGAGTCCGCCGCCGACGTCTGCGAGCGCATTGATTCCTGGCACCCCGCTCTCGAGCGCGCGCGTGCGACTGGTAATCGCGACCTGATGGCCGGCCACCGTTCCGCGCAAACCGGCTCCGGGGGGCTCACGGACCTCTGTCGCTTCCGGCCACGCGTGCACATCAGGGTATGCGGCGAGCACGGCGCGCGCGAGGGGATGGCGTGAGTAGCGCTCCAGGCTGGCAACCAGCATCATCACGTCGTCGCGCGTGAATCCCGGCGGGATGACGACGTCGGTCAGCGACGGAGCGCCGTAGGTCAACGTCCCCGTCTTGTCGAAAATCGCCGTGCGGCAGCCGGTGATCTGTTCGAGCGCCACCGAGCTGCGGACGATGATCGATCGTCGCGCGCACAGCGAGATGGAACCGATGATGGCGACAGGTATCGCGATCAGCAGCGGGCACGGGGTCGCGATAACGAGCACGGCGAGGAAGCGGGTCGCGCTCCCGGTGACGGCCCACGCGAGAGTGGCGACGACGAGCGCGAGCGGCGTGTAAATGGCGCCGAGCTGGTCGCCAAGCCGCCGCAGTCGCGGACGCGTTTCCGCAGACTCGCGCATGACTTCCGTAATCTTGGCGTAACGCGAATCGACCGCACGCGCTGTCGCGCGCACCGTGAGCGCCACGTCTCCGTTGATGGCGCCGGAGATCACCCGCGAGCCGCGCGTCTTCGTGATTTCGAACGGCTCCCCGGTCAGGTAGGCCTCATCCATTTTTCCGTGTCCCTCGATGACCTCACCGTCAACCGGGCAGATCTCGTGAGGATGGATGAGCAGGACATCGCCGATCGCGATGGCGTCAAGCGGCACATCGGCGATATCGGCGCCGTTCTTCCTGTGACCGATCGAAGGCATGCGCTTCGCGAGCGCTTCGAGCACAGAGGAGGCCGTGCGGAGCGCATAGCTCTCCAACGCTGCGCCACCTGCGAGCATCAGCACGACGATCGAGCCGGCGAGGTACTCGCCGAGAATCACGGAGGTGACGATCGAAATGCCGGCCAGGAGATCGGAACCGAATTGCCGGTGCGCCGCTTTGCGAGCGAGCTCGTAGACAAGAGGGACGCCGCCGAGCAGCAGGATTGCATAGAGCGGCAGCAGCGTGGTGACGGTACTCGCCGCTGCGGATCGCAGTGCGATGTGCAATCCGATTGCGACGATTGCGCCAGAGGCGATCGCGGTCGACAGCGGCTGGCTCTGCCGGATGTCAATCGCGCTCACAGCGTAGTAACCCTGCATGAGCAAAGCCAGGGGGGAGCCCACCCGCGGCGCTCTCGTTGGTGTGCGGCTTTGGTATCGGCGTGACGATCGGCGGCGACGATTCCGCGTCCATAAGGAAAATTCCGCACCGTAGGAGTCGATTCGACGCAGAACAGTCGGGGCCAGTCCGATCGCCGTTCGGCAGAGATCGTGCCGTGATGATGTTCGCGTGGTGGTATGCCCTCACCGGATGCTTTGGTCGCCGACCTCGGCGCGATCGCCAATGACTGGCGCGGGCTCGCCATCACGTGGCACCTCCTGTTTGCAGGGTTGTTTCTTGCGCTGATCGCCGGCTGGCGTCCACGGGCCCGGCTGCTCGGTCGGTTACTGGTGGCCCCACTCCTATCGGTCAGTGTAGTCGCGTGGCTGTCAGGCAATCCGTTCAACGGGACGATGTTTGCCGGTCTCGCGGCGTCGCTCATATGGTCGGTCGCACGTTTTGGCAGCAGCTCTGTGACATTCGCACGATCCAGGTGGGTCGCAGCCGGGGGCGGGCTCATCCTGTTCGGATGGATGTATCCGCACTTCCTGCGAACGGAATCGTGGGCGATCTACCTGTATGCGTCGCCATTCGGCGTCTTGCCATGCCCGACGCTCGCCGTCGTAATCGGCATGACATTGATCTTCGGGCACCTGAATGCCATCCCATGGCGGGCGGGGCTTATGGTGGCCGGTCTGTTCTATGGTGCGATCGGCGTGTTCAGGCTTGGAGTCCTGCTTGACTTGGGACTCCTGCTCGCGTCGGCGATGCTCGGCGCAGCCATCGCGTGTGACCCCGAACCGCCAGATCACACCACACGAGTTGCGCGGCGCATGCTCTCCTCGACCCGAGCGTCGCTGACGTGATTACCGCCGTGTTGCCGCGAACGCGTTCGGCTCGGACTCTGTCTTCCTCCTTTGATCAGAATCCTTCGATAGCCGCCGGCGATCAGTGCCGCGACATCGGCGAGTGTGCGTGGCAGCCTCAATCCCCCTGGATAGGCGAGGTACCGCGACTCCCACGATGGGTGAAACTTGTCCTTGTAGGCGCGCAGTCCCTGGAAGTTGTAGAACGCCTCGCCGTGCGAGTAAAGGAACGAACCGAGGCGATTCCAGAGTGGCGCAACGGGCGAGCCCTCGAAGCCGGAGAGGGGAGCCATGCCGAGCGAGAACGAACGATATCCCTGTTCCTGGCCCCATCGCATGAGGTAGACCATCAGTCCTTCCATGACGCCGTTGGGCGCGTCGTGGTGATAGCGCATCAGATCGATTGACAACTCGATCGCGTTCGGCCCCGGCCAGACGCTCGCGAAGGCCACCACTCGGCCAGCCCGTTCAACGACAGCGACGGGAAAACGCGCCACGTAGTCAGGCCTGAAGAAGCCGAGCGAGAACCCTTTTTCGCCGCCGGCTTTGTATTCGAGCCAGTCATCGGAGACCGACTGCAGGGTATCGATCATCGCGGGCACATCCGCCGGTAGGACGATTCGGCACGAGGCGCCGTGGTGCTCGAGATGCCGCAGCGCGTGGCGCAGCGGCTTGCCACGCGAACCCTCGAGGGAGAACTGCGACAGGTCGACGACGGCTTCTTCACCAAGCTTGACGAATGTCAGACCGAAATCCGCATAAAGATGCAGCGAGTCCTTCCTGATTTCATAGAAGACGGGCGTAGCCGCATAGTCGTCGCATTGTTCGAGGAACGACCGGATAAGTGCAGGGCGCACATCCGGGGGACCGACGGGATCGCCCAGCGCCACCCACGTGCGGCCTTCGACGCCGTACATCACGAAACCGCGGCGATCCTCGTCAAACAACAGGGCTTTGTCTCGAAGGTACACGAGGAAGGCCGACGCGTTCGTCTGTGTGGCAATGATCTCTCCAGCGGCCTGAAGGTCGGCGTCGGGCGGCTCATCGGCTTCGCGACGTGCGGGCGCAACGATGCGCGAAACGGCAAAGAGCAGCAGCGCGACCATCGCACCGACCGTCGCGCGCAGGAATCTGGATGCTTCGCCGTGGAGCTCGAACTGCCACCACAGCTCGTTCGAGTAGGCCACATGCTTGAACGCGAAGAATCCCAGCCAGACCGACGCGCCGATTGCGCCGATGATCGCGACGATCCACCCCGCCGTGAAACGGGTGTCGAGAAAGGCCGCGCGCCGGTCGAATGCCGGCCGCGCGCGCCAGAGGACGACAAGGACGAACGCGAGAATCGCCGCCTCTTCGTAGTCCGCGCCCTTCAGGAGCGACGCCACGATGCCGGTGGCGACGACCGCAACCGTCAGCAGCCAGGCGCCATCCAGACGCCGCGCGAGGCCCTGCGACAGCAGCAGCAACGCGGCACCCGCGATGCTGCCGAGGAAATGCGACGCCTCGATGACGCCGAGCGGCAGCACACGATCCAGCAATGCGAGACGGCCCGAGGCCGCCGGCGTCGCGCCGGAGAATAAGAGGATCACCCCGGCGATGAAGGTGAACACCGCAAGTACGCGCGGCGTGAGCTGCTCAGTGAGCCAGTCGAACGCCGCCCCGACTCGCGCCGCCTGCGCGCGTCGCTGCGAGAGCTCGTCGGCGACGAGAATGACGAGGGCAACGGCGAGCGGCAGCAGGTAGTAGACCGCTCGATACACGATCAATGGGGGCAGCAACAACTCTGAGGGCAGGTACGGATTCAGCAGCAGAATCATCAATCCTTCGAAGACACCCACGCCGCCCGGCACGTGGCTCGCCAGTCCCAGGAGTTGTGCGAGGAGGAATGCGCCGAGGAACGAGAGCAGCGGAGGTGCGCCGACTGGAAGCAGAACGTACAGCACGGCTCCGGCGAGGACCCAATCGCATGCCGAGACCAGGAGTTGCGTGAGCGCGAGCATCGGCGATGGCAACGCCAGCTCGAAACGCGAGAGTCGAATCGGTGTACGGCGAATGCCCGTCGCCGCGACATAGGCGACAACGAGCAGCGCGAGCAACCAACCGACCGCCGCCACAACCGGGCGCGCCGGGATCTGCAGGTCCGCGGGAAGCTGGCTGGTAGCCAGGCTGACGCCGCCGATGAACAGCAATCCAAGCCAGAACGTCGTCGCATAGAAAAAGACGATGCGCGACAGCTCTTCGGCGGTGACCCCCCAGCGCGTATAGAAGCGGTAGCGCACAGACGCGCCCGAGAGCACCGAAAATCCCACGTTGTTGGCCACGGCGTAGGCGACAAACGACGCGAGCGCAACGCGCGCACGCGCGATCGGCTTCCGGATGTACACGAACGCGAGCAAGTCATAGACGGTGAGGACCGCGTAGTTGAGCGCGGTGAGCGCGACGGCCACACCAAGCCGGTTCGGCCGCGTGGTGGATGTGTCGCGCATCAGCTCGACCCAGGTAACGTGCCGAAGCTCGCTGCGGAGTACGGCGAGCGCGGTAAAGAACACAACGAGGCTCACAATCGCGGGTGCGAGACGGCCAAGCCGCGTCCCTACGATTCCGTTTACCGAGACTGATTGTGTTGCACCCACGCGATTGCCTCCATCAGTCTGGCGTCGAACTCGGGCAGGTTGTTGCTGAAGCGATGGTTCACCGCGTCAACCACCCACAGCCGCTTTGGCTCAGATGCCCGCGCGAAGATCCGTTGCGTTTCGGCGAGCGGTACGAACTCATCGTGTGTCGACACCATCAGCGCGAGCGGCAGCGGCGCGACGGCCGCGACGAGGCCCGAGGAGCTGAATGCCGGCTCGTTGGGCGGTCGATGCGTCAGGTAGATCAACGAATCCTTCCACCGCCACCCGAGTTCGTTCCGGTCTGGAAGGCCAAGACCGACGACGCCACCGAGCACAGCCTTGGTATCCGGATCGGCGGCCGCAAGCACCGACAGCCCGGCCCCTTCGGATACGCCGATAACAATCGGCTTCCGTCCTGTCGCGGCCGACGCAAACGCGGCGAGCGCCTTGAAGTCTCGTGGCTCGTCCACGGGACGTAGGGTCGCGGCGTCGGTTGTGAAGCCGGCCAGATACGCCTTCACATCGAAACCGACGACAAAGAAGCCACGCGTCGCCAGCAATTCCGCCACATGGGGACCAAGATGGATCCAGCCGCCATCCCCGCTGGCGACGATAGTGGGGGGGCCGTCGGCCGGGCCGTACAGCTGGAGTTGCTGGAGGTGGCCGCGAACCATCAGAAGATGTGGAGATTGCGTGCTCGCGTCGGTTGCGGCTCGACCGGCAAGCAGCAGCATGCTCAACATGGCGAATGCCAGGCGAATCCACATGCTGGTAGGGAGATGCGGGATACGAGCCAACGTCTGCCGCGCAGATGCCACGGGCTCGCGGATGGAAAGCGATGGGAATCTACCGCGGTGCCACCACGCGACCGAGTGTATCGCTGGCGCGGTCGCTCAGCTTCCGTGCGGGGATGCCTACATACACCGCGTCCGCATCGAGACGCGTGTGCTTGGGCACGAGCGTCAGCGCGCCGATCTGACAGCCGTCGCCAATGTTTACGTCGATATCGATGGCGCTGCCCAGACCAATCGTCACGCGTGAGCCGACGCGGACGCCAGCGGTCTTGAGCATGCCGTCTTCGACGGTATGGCCCGAGATGTGGACGTCGGCTCCAATCACGACGTCGTCGCCGAGTACCAGCAGGTTATGGTCAGAGATCGACAATGTGTTGATGAACACGCGCTTGCCGACGCGCGCACCGTTCATTCGCAGGTATGCAGTCCAGAGCGGCGATCCACGAAACATGCTGCCGGATACGAGTCGAACGATATGCGCCGCGGACATGTACTGGACCCACTTCATGAGCGGCCATGACATCTCGGAGATTCGCAGCTCGGCGTCTGGCGGCGTTCGTGCACCGAGCAGCCGCATGATGATGGCGGAGACAGGCATCAGGCAGAGCGCGAAGACGATGTACGCCGGCATGACGAGCACGCTCGCCACCACGATGTCCCACATCGATCCGGTTGATGTCGATGCGACCCCGCCGCGCCAGAGCAGCGCCGCAGGCAGTATCGAGAGACCGCAGATGATTGTTTGAGCGATGACAATCGCGTTTGCGGTCACGACAATGCGGAAGACTTTCATCGCAGCTCACCACAGCAATGGCGAATCCTGATTACGACTGGCGGCTGTCGGTTCAGGGTGCCGGCGAGGCGCTTGTCCTTGTCCCCGGCATGGACGGAACCGGCCAATTGTTTTACCGTCAAACGCCGTCGTTGTCCGAATCGTTTCGAACCGCCACCTACGCATTGCGCAACCAGGCCAGAACGATGGACACACTCGTTGACGATCTGGCCCGCGTCATCGATACCATTGCACCGGAAACGCGTCGAGCCGTCGTCGTCGGCGAATCGTTCGGAGGCGCGCTCGCCATGAGCTTTGCGCTGGCGAGACCGGAGCAGGTGAGTGCGCTCGTCGTGCTGAATTCGTTCCCGTACTTTGTGCCGCAGTTCCGGCTTCGGCTCGCACGCTACGGCCTGGCGCTGCTCCCCTGGGGCGCCATGCCGCTGATCCGCCGGGCGACGGCGTTCCGCCTTCACTCGGCGCACACGCATCAAGACGAGATCAGACGGTTCATGGAGCTGACGGCGTCCGCCGATCGTCAGGGCTATCTCAACCGCCTGCAGCTCCTCATGTCATACGACATCCGGGATCGGCTGCGCGATCTGCAGCCTCCAGCGCTCTTTCTCGCGGCGGAGCAGGATCATCTCGTGCCCGCGGTTGAGCAGGCGCATATTATGGCTGCGCGCGTGCCGAACGCGACATTCCGTATCTTGCAGGGTCACGGCCACATCTGCCTGATTGCACCGGACGTGGATCTGGGAGAGATCGTCACGGCCTGGCGCGAAGGCCGGTAAATGTTCGCGTACGCGTGGTGATTTCCACGCGAATGCGCCGTTTTGGTTGATATGGGCGTGCTCGCGGTGCAGGATGTGGTGGACAGTGTTGAAGGAATTGCCATGACGCGACAAGAGGCCTCCGCGCCGCTGCCCGCAAACGACGAAACGCAGCGCTCATGACTCCGACGCCCTTTTCAGACGCCATCTTGCGGCTCGCGCTGGCGGCCGCGCTCGGCGGAGCAATCGGACTCGAGCGCGAGTTTCACCACAAGCCGGCTGGCCTCAGAACGAACATGCTCATCGCACTTGGATCCGCCTTGTTTTCGATTCTCTCGGTCGAATTGGGCGCGGCCGCAGGTTCGCCCGATCGCATTGCCGCGCAGGTGGTCACCGGAATCGGCTTCCTCGGCGCCGGCGCGATCCTCCGCAGCGGCGAGAACATTCACGGCCTCACCACAGCCGCAACGATTTGGGTCAATGCAGCCATTGGGATGGCGGCAGGCCTGGGGTCGTACGTCGTCGCCGCCAGCGCCGCGACGCTGACGCTGATCGTGCTGGCGATCCTGCCGTTTATCGAACGGCGGTTCGACGAGCGTGGCGAGAACCGTCGCCGCGGCTGATCGGCCTTCAGCGCAGTGCGCTGAAGGTCACACCCAGGAAGTACGGCCACAGCAGCAGCGCAAGTACCCCTTTCCAGAACGTCAGGTGCAAGTACCCGATTGTGAAAAGCCACCCGAACGCCCACACGGTGCCCGTCCACGAATGCTGTTCGATACGGATTCGTTCCACGCCTCATCCAGTCGCATGAGGGATGCCACCATCAAGCCGTGATTCCGCAAACCGTCCCGCGCGCCCACGCGGGATTTCTCGCAGTTCGTGGTTGAAAGTTCGACGACGACGTCTCGCCCGTTCGGATTGCGGCGAAGACGAAGGCGGTGTCATCGGCTGCACCTTTGCACCAAGGGTTTTCGGGTTTTGCGATGCCGGTCTCGTGGTTCGAATCCGTACGCGCAACTCGTGAAGAGAAGAGACGGGAGCTTCCGGGAGACGAGCTGATTCCGCAGGCCATCGATACCCTGACGCACGGCGTCACGATTCGATGTGCACCGCGCGATGTCTGGCCGTGGCTCGTGCAGATGGGCGCTGGCAGCCGCGCCGGCTGGTATAGCTACGATTGGTTGGACAACGACAGACAGTCGAGCGCCACGCGAATCGTGCCGCAGCTGCAGCATCCGGCCGTTGGTTCGATCTTTCCTGCGCTGCCAGGCGTGGCGGATGGGTTCACCCTGTTGGCGATCGATCCCGGGCGGACGTTGACCCTTGGTTGGCTGGCGCCGGATGGCACACCGCAGGTGACCTGGACGTTCGTGCTCGACGAGATATCGCCGGGCATCACGCGTCTTCTCGTGCGCGCTCGTGGTGGACCAGGATACCGATTCCACGGACTGCCGCTCGCGCTGACGAGGCTCGGCGTTCGCGTCGTTCACTTCGTCATGCAACGAAAACAACTGCTGGGTATAGCGGGGCGCGCGGAGGCGCTTACGTCCGCTGCGTAGCTCATCTTGACCCGCAGCCAGGAGGGCTTATGTCCGTCGCCACGCTGGACCGCGCCACCGTCGAAGGGTACGTCGGCCGCGGCTTCGAGGCCGTGCGCGAGACGTTTGCTGAGAACTTCACCCGACGCCGGGAGCTCGGCGGCGCTTGCTGCGCGTATCACAAGGGCGACAAAGTCGTCGATCTCTGGGGCGGCATTCGAAACAAACAGACTGGAGAGCCGTGGGAACGGGACACGATGGTGGTGGTCCACTCGGCGAGCAAAGGGCTCGCCGCGATGACGCTCGCCATCGCTCACTCACGAGGGTGGCTCGACTACGAAGAGCGTGTGAGTGTGTACTGGCCTGAGTTCGCTCAACATGGCAAGGAGCGAATCACCGTGAGACAGCTGCTGGCTCACCAGGCCGGACTGTTTGCCATAGAGGAACCCGTAGATCGCAGCACCCTCGGCGATCTCGATCGCCTGGCCGTCATTCTGGCGCGGCAGAAGCCGGTGTGGGAACCGGGCACGCGGCAGGCGTATCACGCGCTCACGCTCGGGTTTTATGAGGGCGAGCTGTTACGGCGTGTCGATCCGTGCCATCGCAGCCTGGGACAGTTTTTCCACGACGAGATTGCGACGCCGCTCGGCGAGGACGTGTACATCGGGTTGCCCGAGACGATTCCGAATTCGCGGCTGGCGACGATTACGCCGCCGCGGCCGTTCGACATGCTTGTCGGCTTCCCGCTCCGCTTCACGTTGGAGGCCATGAATCGACGCTCGAACATCTATCGGGCGCTCGAAATGAACCCGGGGACCCGCGTCTACTTCGATGAGCCGCGCGTCTATGCGCGCAATCTGGAGGTCCCGTCTGGCGGCGCGGTGAGTACGGCACGAGCGATCGCCCATGCGTACGGCGTGTTCGCCAGTGGCGGATGCGAGCTCGGGTTGCGGAAGGAGACGCTCGATCTGTTGGCCGCGCCCGCGATTCCGCCCACGCGAGGGTTTTACGATGAATGCTTGAAGGGCGACGGTGTGCAGTTTTCGCTTGGTTTCATGAAGCCAAGCGCCGCGTGGCCATTTGGCGGCGCAAGCTCGTTCGGGTCGCCGGGAGCTGGAGGCTCGCTCGGCTTCGCTGATCCCGCCGCCGGCATCGGGTATGGGTACGTGACGAGCCAGATGGGCACGGCATTGACCGGAGATCCGCGGGATGTGGCGCTCAGGGACGCGCTGTACGCGGCGGTCGAGAAGTGATGAGGCGCCACGACGTTTGCGACTTCCTGGGGTGCCGCATTTGCAGCTATCGGCGGATCGGGAGGCATGCGCGGAACTTGGAATTAGTTCGGCCACTGGTCGTCGATCCTGTTGATCTCAGTCACACCGCGTAGCCAGTCGTTCACGGCGAAAGATTCCGCGGCGACGGTGAAACTTTCGCATCCCCGACAAGAAATCTGCACGCCAGATTCAACACGTTGGTGGCATCCCTCGTGCTGGCTCAGTCATGGGGTTCGCGCGTGAGCGCAACGGCTCTGCTCAAACCAAGTGACGCAGTCGCGGAGACCTTGTGGGCTTTCAGTGCCAGAGGCCTCACGAAGATCTACGAAATGGGTGAGGTCCGCGTCGAAGCGCTTCGCGGCGTCGATTTCGACCTGGCGATGGGTGAGTTCGTTGTGCTGCTCGGTCCTTCAGGGTCGGGGAAGTCAACGCTGCTCAACATTCTTGGTGGCCTCGATGTCCCCACCGCAGGCGAGGTGATCTACGCTGGCCAGAACCTGACGACGGCTGGCGAAGCGGTCCTGACGGCGTACCGACGAAGGCACATCGGCTTCGTGTTCCAGTTTTACAACCTGATTCCGAGCCTCACCGCCCGCGAGAACGTGGCGCTTGTGACTGAACTCGTCGAAGACCCCATGTCGCCTGAAGACGCACTCGCACTAGTTGGGCTCGAGCAGCGGCTCGACCACTTTCCCGCGCAGCTCTCCGGCGGCGAGCAGCAGCGCGTCGCGATCGCGCGAGCGATCGCCAAACAACCGGCGGTACTTCTCTGCGACGAGCCAACCGGAGCACTCGACATCACGACCGGTGTCGTCGTTCTCGAGGCGCTCGAACGGGTAAACCGCGAGCTTCGCACAGCGACCGTGGTCATCACGCACAACGCCGCCATCGCGGCTATGGCCGACCGCGTTGTCCGACTCGCCGACGGCCGTGTTGTCAGCGTCGAAAGGCCCTCGGCGAAGGTTGGAGCGAGGGAACTGCAATGGTAGCGATGCCACCGCAGTTGCGAATGCTCGATCGCAAGTTGCTGCGCGATCTCTGGGCCATGCGTGCCCAGGCGGCGGCCATCGCGGCGGTGATGGCCGCCGGTGTCACCATGTTTGTGGCCTACTTCTCGAACTTCGATTCGCTGCAGCTGGCGCGCGCGGCCTACTACGAGAAGGCGCGCTTTGCCGACATCTTCGCGTCGCTCAAGCGGGCACCGTCGCGAATCGAAGCGCAGATCGCCGCGATTCCGGGCGTCGACGCCGTTGATACTCGAGTCGTCGCGGACGTGACGCTCGACGTACCAGGGATGTCCGACCCGGCGACCGGTCATCTCATTTCGATTCCAGAGCGTGGACGGCCGCGCCTGAACGACATCTATCTGCGCCGAGGCCGCTGGCCGGATGCCGCCCGGCCAGACGATGTGCTCGCAAGCGAGTTGTTCTGCGAGTCTCACAGCTTGAACCCCGGCGATCGCATTGCCGCCATCATCAACGGGCGCCGACGCGAGCTGACCATCGTCGGCGTCGTACTGTCGCCCGAATACGTGTATGCGATTGCACCCGGCGAGTTGTTTCCCGACGCCCGACGTTATGGCGTCTTCTGGATGAACCGTCGAAGCCTCGCATCGGCCTTCAACATGGAAGGCGGCTTCAACGATGTGTCGCTGAAGCTCGCCGGCCATACGTCGGCGGCCGACGTCATCGCCACGATCGATCGTCTGCTGGAGGCATATGGTGGTCGAGGCGCCATGCCCCGATCCCTGCAGATCTCTGCGTGGACGCTCGACAACGAACTGACACAACTTCAGATGTTTGGCCTGCTGGTGCCGGCCATCTTTCTCGGAGTTGCGGCGTTCGTGCTCCACATCGCGCTGACGCGTGCGCTCGCATTGCAACGGCCGCAGATCGCGGCGCTGAAGGCCCTTGGATATTCCAACGCCGCGGTGGCGTGGCACTACGTGAAATGGGCGCTGATCGTTGCTGGCATGGCCGCCGTCAGCGGCGTTGCGATCGGCGCCTGGGTCGGCTCGAGTTTTATCGGCATCTATAACGCATTTTTCCGGTTCCCGACGCTCACATATCACTTGTCGTTCGTCCTGGTGCTCCTCTCGATTGCAGGCACTCTGGTCGTTGCCGCGTTGGGTGCACAGGCGGCGGTACGGCGGGCCGTACGCGTCCCGCCGGCAGAAGCGATGCGTCCTGAAGCGCCGGCGCAGTATCGGCGCAGTGTCGTGGAATCTCGATGGCGTCCCCTTCGGTTGTCGTTCGCGATGCGCATGATCGTTCGTACGCTCGAACGGCAGCCGATGAAGGCCGTCGCGTCGGTCATCGGGATTGCATTCGCGGTGGCAGTGTTGTTTGTTGGCTTGGCGTTCATGGACGTGATGAACGTGCTGATCGAAGAGCAATTCAATCGGACGATGCGTCAGGACGCGACGCTCACCTTCGCGGAGCCCCGAAGCGGGCGCGCGCTGCACGATGTCGCTCACCTGCCAGGCGTTCTCGAAGTGGAACCTGTTCGAACCGTTCCGGCGCGGCTTCGCGCAGGGACTCGGTCACGAACACTGGCCATCACTGGCCTGACGGCGACGCCTCACCTGATGCGCGTCATCGATCGTACGCGCGGGCCGGTAGCATTGCCGCCAGATGGTCTCGTCCTCTCGCAGATGCTTGGCCGCGTCCTTGGAGTGACCGCCGGAGACACGCTCCGTGTCGAAGTGCTGGAGGGACGCCGTCCAGTGCACGACGTGACGATCGCCGCGATGGTAGACGACGCGCTGGGACTGCAGGCCTACATGCGCCTCGAGGCGCTGCATCGCATCCTCCGCGAGGGAGACACCGTCTCCGGCACAGCGCTGACGATGGACTCGGCGGAACGAGGTCGCTTTTACGCCGCGGTAAAGACGATGCCTGCGATTGCGGGGGTCGCGATGCGCGACAGCGCCCTTCAAAACTTTCGCGACACGATGGCGGAACACATGAATCTGTCGATCTTCATCAACGTCATCTTCGCCGCCATCATCGCCTTCGGCGTTGTCTACAACTCGGCGCGCGTGTCGCTCTCAGAACGAAGCCGCGAGCTGGCCAGCCTGCGGGTGCTCGGCTTCACGCGAGCGGAGATCTCACTGATTCTGCTCGGCGAAATTGCCATTCTGACGATGCTGGCGCTGCCGTTGGGGGTGGGGATTGGGTATCTCTTCGGGCAGTTCATCATGGCTGAATTCACCAACGAGGTGTACCGCCTGTCGTTTGTCGTACGGCCCGCAACGATCGCCTGGGCCTGGCTGACTGTGATTACCGCGACCATCGTATCGGGCCTATTAGTCCGGCATCGCCTCGATCACCTCGATCTTGTAGCCGTCCTCAAGACACCGGAGTGACGTCATGTTTCGCCTCCTGACCGACCGTCGCCTGTTGCTCTCCGCAATCGTGATCGGAACGTTGACGGCAATCGCGCTCTGGCCGACCGCCGTGGCGGTAGACGTCGCAGCAGTCGCTCGCGGTCCTCTTGTCGTCACGGTTGACGAGGAAGGGCGTACCCGTGTGCGGGATCGGTTCGTCGTGACCGCTCCCGTCGCCGGTCGTGTTTTTCGTATCGAGCTCGAGCCCGGGGATCGCGTGCGCCGTGGTGACGTCATTGCGGGCCTGGAACCGGCATCTCCCTCGTTGCTCGACGCACGGACGCGTGCAGAAGCGCTGGCCGCCGTGCAGAGCGCCGAGGCATCGTTCGGACACGCCCGCGCCGAAGAGCAACGCGCCCGCGCAGCGCTCGCGCAGGCGGAGCGTGAGCTGGTACGGTCCCGCCGTCTGGAGGCCGCTGGTGTGACGACAGCGCAGGATCTCGAAGCCCGCGAAGCCGACGTCTCGCTGGCCGGCGAAGCAGCCAACGCGGCGGCGTTTGCCGTTCGCGTGGCGACCGCGGAAGTCGAACGGGCGAAAGCTCGGATGGCGCCGTTTCCCTCAGCGGCGGGCAGTGGAACCGTGGTGGTCAAGGCTCCGGTTGACGGCGTGGTGCTGCAGCGCCTCCGTGAGAGCGAAAGTGTGGTCCCCGCGGGCGAACCGCTCGTTGAAATCGGCGATCCTCGCAAGATCGAAATCGTCACCGATCTGCTGTCGACCGATGCGGTTCGCGTCAAGCCTGGCGCTCGCGCCACGGTCGAACAGTGGGGTGGAGAAGCCGCGCTCGCGGCAGCCGTCCGGCGGATCGAGCCTGCGGGTTTTACGAAAGTCTCAGCGCTCGGCGTCGAAGAACAGCGAGTCAATGTCGTGCTCGACTTCGCCGATGCCACCGATGCCTGCGCCCTGCTCGGTGACGCGTACCGCGTCGAGACGCGTATCGTGCTCTGGGAGGCGCCTGATGTTGTGAAGGTGCCGACCAATGCGTTGTTCAGAGACAACACACAGTGGGCGGTGTATGTCGTGAGCGGCGGGCGCACCCGGCGGGTGATCGTCCAGATCGGTCATCAGACAGCGCAGGAAGCAGAGGTGCTGGATGGGTTGACGACAGGCGCCATGGTCGTCGTTCACCCTGGAGATCTGGTGCGCGACGGCGCACGGATCAAGATCCGGTCACAGCCCTGAGCGGTGTCGCCGCAAGGCATCGGCGACCCGCTCAGACCTATCGTCACTGCGTCACGGGGTGACCTTCGAAGTGATAGCCGAGCCGCAGGGCCGCTGTCGTCACCACAAAGCTGCGGGAATCGCGCAGGGCGATCGTCGCAAGTACTTCAGGCCTGATGGTCCATTTCCGCGTCAGGAACACATTCACCCCGCCGCCCCCAACGATTGAAGGGTCGGTGAAGGTGACCTTGTTGCCGACGAGATTCATGGTCGTCATGCGCTCGCGGTAGAACTGCGGCATCGCGACATCCATGCGGTCGAACGAGACGTGATAGAGGCCGACGCCGCCCGTCACAAACGGGACGGCCCGCCGCTCGGTGGGCAGTCCAACTTGTGCCGTGATCGCGGGTGTGAAGCCGTGTGCGTTCTTGTCCCACTCAATCCAGGTGGCGCCGCCTTCGAGTGCGAACCAGGGCCTGATCTCCCAGCCGACTGCCGCGCCCCTGATGCTCGCTCGATCATCGCCACCGAGAGCGCCTCCTGTAAACACATTGAGCGTCGTCCCATGACTCCACATGTTCCCGGGGGGAATGGTTGCCGGCTCCGGAGGTGGCGGCCCTTGTGCTGACGCCGTGGCGGCCGTCATGAGCAACCCGACCACGACGCATTGCCATCGTTGCAACGAGAACATGATTCTGCCTCCTTTCGCTGCGTTGTTGGACTCGTGACGCAACGTGTGTGCCTGGCCCTTCAAGAGTCCGAGTTCAAATTCACAATGCAAACGCCGCCGACTTCCTGATGATTTGCTTGCATCGAATTTCACACGCGTGTTCTTCCCCAGGTGATGCCGAAGATTCACCGTTCGCACTTCGTCGACTTGCGAGACGCACATGGAACGGCCGCACGTTCGGGGTACGCGTCTTGCGCATCCCTAGGCGATATGTCCTTCATCAGAATTGCCGAATCGTGGGGTGAGGCCTTGCTGCGGATCGGGATCGGCGTAGGGCTGGCGTGGATCGGGATAGTGGAAGGCGCCGGCTACGGCTTGTTCCTCGATACGGTCGGGAGCATCTTCATCGCGGCGGGCATCGGTGAAATCTGGTCGATCCGACGCGCTGGGTAATCGGTCGAAGCAGAGCATCCATGCGGGTCAGCGACCGGCGGATTGCTGGCTTTTCGCTTCGCTGCCGCCGACCGTCCTCGCCCACATCGAGCCGAATCTCGAGCGCGTCAGCTCGATCGAAACGAGGTGACGCCATGAAGGCTCATTCTGTTGACGCGATCGTGGAACGGGTTCGAGGCGAGTATCTCGAGATGCCGGGTCTGTCGCTCACCGAGCGTCAGGCGCAACGCCTGTGGCACCTGGAACCGGAGACGTGTCGGTCGCTCTTCAACGCGCTTGTCGAGAGCGGGTTTCTTCGTCAGACGCCGCGCGGCGGCTACGTGCGCGCTCACGTCGGCTGACTCCAGCCGTACCGATAATCTCCCTCGTCGATATAGCTCAGAACCACGTGCGCACTGGCGGGGCCAGCCGGTGCCCGAGCGTCCGCCGGTGACCTGCGCAGCTTCTCCCAGCCGTTTGTGGTCTTCCATACGCGCACGATCGAGGCGTACCGTGAGCGAGTGGCGGAAATCTTTCGCGGTAGACGCGAGATTTAGCCGATCTCCGCGGCGTGCGTCGAATTTCAAAGAGCTTTTGACAGTGCAACAGACGCTGAATGCGAGGTATGCGTGTTGCTGCTCCATGGATTAAGGGTGTCATGCATCCGCGGCTCATCGTTGCGTCCCTCATCTTCGCGGGCATTCTCCTACACCCCGTCGACGGTCCCGCGAGTGAACCACAAGTCATTACTGGCGGGATCACGACGCATGTCGTCGCGTCAGGGGAGACACTGACGAGCCTCTCCGCACGTTTCGGTGTTGATGCATCCACCATCGTGTCCGACAACCGTCTGGCGGCCGACGGGCCACTCGAACCGGGCGGAATGCTATTGATCGACAACCGTCACATTGTTCCACCCACGATTATGGCCGGCGAGATCGTCGTCAATGTGCCGCAACGCATGCTGTTCTACCGCGAGGGGGACCGCGTCCTTGCGTACCCGGTTGCCGTCGGCCGAGCGACGTGGCAGACGCCGCGGGGAGCGTTCACCGTCACCTGGAAAGACGAGGATCCCGCCTGGCATGTGCCCGCGTCCATCCGCGCGGAGAGTGCACGCAAGGGACGAGAGCTGCCGCTTGTCGTTCCGCCGGGTCCGCGGAACCCGCTCGGGCGCTTCTGGATCGGCTTGAGCCTGTCGGGCATCGGCCTTCACGGCACGCCGGTTCCGTCCAGTATCTACCGGACAGCGACACACGGGTGCATTCGGCTGCAGGGCAACAACATCGAAGACCTGTTCGGCCGTGTCGACATCGGTACGCGTGGACGAATCGTCTACGAGCCGGTATTACTGACGTTGCTCGACGGTGAGGTCTACCTCGAGGTACATCCGGATGTGTACCGGCGAGCGACGATGAGCGCCTTGCAACAGACCCAGGAGCTGGCCGCGCGCCTAGGGTTGGCACATCGGATCGATTGGGCACTTGCCGCTGCCGAAATCGAGCGGCGCGCGGGAATTGCGCGGCGGGTATCGCCGCTGCGGTTCGAGTAACGCGGCCCCGCGTGGGTGATTGTTCCTGACGCCGCCGAAGATTTCGCACACGAGAAGGCAGCAACGCGGGAAAGCTACGACGCTCACTCGTCATCCGTATGGCTGTCCACTTGCACTGTGACGAAGACATGATTGACGATCTTCATCGCATCCTCTGTCCCGTCGACTTTTCGGAGCCCTCACTTCGTGCGTTGCGGCACGCCACCGCGCTCGCGGGTTGGTACGAATCGGCGCTGACGGCGCTACATGTGAACCCGACGCTCCCAATCGACGCTGGTCGAGATATCGGGGCGTTTGCCGTCGGGAGCACCGCCGTGCTCGAGGCGCGATCCACAGCCGCCATCCATGACTTGCGCGGTTTCGTCAACCGAGGCGCAAGCGATCGAGCGGTGGACATCGAGATGGAGGACGGGCCGGGCATCGCCGACGTCATCGTTGCGCGAGCCAGCAGCCTCCCCGCCAATCTCATCGTCATGGGTACGCACGGCCGAACGGGTATCAAGCGGCTGCTCGTCGGCTCTGTAGCCGAACGCGTTCTGAGGACCGCTCCATGTCCCGTCATGGTCGTCCCCCCGCACGACGTGGTGCCGACAGAGACCGTCTCGTTCAGACACATCGTCTGTGCGATCGATTTTTCCGACAGCTCGCTGGCGGCTTTGCGATGGGCCCTGTCGTTGGCGCAGGAGACGGATGCGCATTTGTGGCTGCTACACACCATCGAAGTGCCGCCCGAACTCCGTGCCTCGACGGTGGTCACCGATGAGGAGGTCGACGAGCTGAATGAATCGGCGCGCGCGGATGCCATCAACCGCCTCCGTTCATTGATTCCGCCGCGTGCTGCCGGATTCTGTTCGATTGACACCGCAACCGCGACTGGCGAAGCGGCTCACGCGATCCTGCGGTTCGCCGCATGGCATGCGGCCGACTTGATCGTGATGGGGGCGCAGGGGCACGGAGCGATCGACCGGTTGATCTTCGGCTCAAAGACGCGCGACGTCATCGGCGGCGCGATTTGTCCTGTATTGACGGTCCGCTAAGTGGGCGCTTGGGAACGGCCGAACCGGCCCACGCGCAGTAGCATGGCCACCAGCGCCGCGAGTGGCGCCGCGCTGAGGCTGAAGAGCGCACCCATCTTTGTCTGATCCAGTAAGTCGCCATCGGGGAATGCCGCCGTGGCGAAGAAGAGCGCCACTGTAAATCCAACACCGGCAGCGCAACCGATGGCCACGACATCGCGAAGCGTGAGTGCCGATGGTCTCCTCGCGCCAACCGCCGATGCGGCGAACGTCGCGGCGGCAATGCCCAGCGGCTTTCCGACAACGAGCGCGGCAACCACAATCCATGTGCCGGCGCCGATTTGTCGCAGGGCTACGCCGCCATTCACCAAACCAAACAGGAAGAGCACGACTTCGGTCGGCACCCTGACCGCGTGCTCAAAACGTGAAAGCGGATCACGACCCGGCACCGGGGACTCCTCGAAGATGCCCTCGTCGCGCGCGGCATGCGGTACGAACGGCACTACGGGAACGAGGGCGAGTGCCGGATGAAGGCCGCCGTTGAAAAACGCGAGCCACGAGAGGGCGCCGCCGATCGCGATATACGGCCAGAAGTGCATGACGCGCATGCGCCGGAACATCCAGCAGAGCGCGAGCGCGACTGGCAGAATCGCCGCAAACATCAATGGTCTGACGACATCCGCGGGATAAAGAAGCGCGAGGACCACGAGGCCAAATGCGTCGTCCGCGACGGCAAGCAGGAGCAGAAAAGGGACCGCCGGGTGGTCGCGGCCGAACAGCCATCGCGCGACCAGGAAGCTCAATGCGATGTCGGTCGCGGTCGGAATGGCCCATCCCCGATGCAGCTGTGGGAGCTCCACCGCCCGGACCAGCGCGAGATAGACCACCGCCGGGACCACCATTCCACCGAGGGCCGCAACCACCGGTGTCGCGGCTTTCGATAACGGATGCAGCGCGCCGTGTGGCGCTGTCGCTTCAACGATTTCCTTCGCCGCAAGCGCGAAGAAGAGCGTCATCCCAACGTCGTTGACGAGGAAATGGGCCTTATCGGTAAACGGAACGTAGGAATGCGGCGCCACGTTGGCCCACACGAGCGCCGTGACGACGCCAATCGGAAGCAAGAGCGAATTGCCGACGATGAAGGCAGCGAGATGGCCGGGCGACGGTCGCACGCATCAGCGTACCTTAGCGCGACAATTCCGTCTCCGACGTCTACGAGACGGAAAACTCAGCGGCCGCTCGAAAATTGTCGGCTCCATGTCCATCGCGGCGACACCAGATATCCGTTGATGCCTGGATTAGGAAAATCGCGCGCGGCACGCCCATTGCCGCTGGGAATTCCGCATGAGCGTTCTGGCGCGCTGCGCGATCGTGGCGCTGCTCCTGCCGGCGGCGCTGGCCGCCACCGCTCCGGACCCGTTTGCCTGGCTGCAGCCAGTGGTGGCATTAGACCGCGCCGCACGAAGCCGTCTCGATCGAGGCGAGGTGATCGTGCGCGTCCTGCCGGCCGGTGACGGCGAGATCGGCGTCTTTGCGACCGCACGCCTCGATGCCGAACCGGAGGCCCTGGTCGAATGGGTGAACGCAATCGCGCGGTTGAAGAGAAGCCCGTATGTCCTGATGGTTCGTCGTTTCTCGGTCCCGCCCGATCTCGACGATCTGAAAGGACTGACCCTCGATGAGGGGGATCTCGCCGCCATCCGGGACTGCCGGCCCGGCGACTGCGAACTCAAACTCGCCGGCGACGATATCGTGGTGTTGCGTCAGGCTGCGTTCGCCGGTGGGTCGCACTGGAAAGATGCAGTGCAGACGGAGTTCAAGCGGATCGTGTTGGGCCGATTGGCTGTATACGAGGCCGCCGGTTTCAGCGCCGTTCCGCCATATGCAGACCGGCGCAAACCGACCGATCCGCGGGTTGCGCTCGATGTGTTGCTCGCACACTCACCGTATTTGCACTTCGACGTCCTCGGGGCCGATCCGCCCGAGTCCTTCTTCTACTGGTCCAAGGAGCAATACGGTGCGGGCAAAGCAGTCATCGCGATGACCCAGGTCGACATCGTCCGACCGCAAAGGCCGTCCGCGGTTCGCGTTGCGGTGATCAGCCGCGAGATCTTCGCGACGCACTACCGCAATGCATCGCTCGGACTCATTGCCGTTACCGAGGATGCCACCGGTCAACGGTATCTGGTGTACGTGAATCGTTCGCAGCTCGATCTGCTGACGGGCGTGTTTGCGGGGTGGAAGCGAGCGCTGGTCGAGGGAAAACTCAAGAGCGAGAGCGTGAGCGTCTTCAACGAGGTGCGGAGACGGTTGGAGAGCGGACCGCCGCCGGAGTGATGCAATACAACGCAGATGCGGGACGCCAACGCGGCTCGAATCTTGAAGCGTCACACAAGATGACCACCGGTGTGTTGCCCCGCCGCATCCTCATCGTCGATGACGAGCCGCTGATTCGGTGGTGCATTGCGGAGACGCTCGGCACTGCCGGCTATGGCATCACCGAAGCGCAGGACGCCGCCTCGACGCTGCGGGCGCTCACCAACATGCCCGAGCCAGATGTGATTCTTCTCGACCTGCGCCTTCCGGATTCGAGTGATCTCAGCCTGCTCAAAAGAATTCGCATCATTGCACCAGCTGCCGCAGTCATCATCATGACGGCGTTCGGCACACCGGAGACTACCGCTGAAGCGCTGAAGCTTGGAGCACGCGGCGTTCTCACAAAGCCGTTCGACATGCGGGATCTCGAGCACGTCGTCGGTTCCCTGTAGTCCCCCCTTCCACTGGCTTCCATTGGGCCACGGCCGGCCCGGTTGTTGCTCAAGTCCATTGCAGTCACCACATACGGGCGGTTGTTGCGGAAAGATTCGCACCCGCGCGAAATTTTTCAGAGTCGAGGAACTTATGGGTACCCCAACACTGCTGATCGTTGACGACGAAGACCTCGTGCGGTGGTCGCTGCGCGAGTCCCTCCTGCGCGACGGTTACACGGTGCTCGAAGCGAGAACCGTTGCGGAAACGCTCGAACGCATCAACCCCTCAGTCGACCTCGTCCTGCTCGACTACAAGCTTCCCGACGGAGACGGGCTGACGTTGCTTCGCCGCATCAAGGAGCTCTCGCCGGAAACACTCGTCATTCTCATGACCGCGTTCTCTACGGTCGAGAACGCCGTCGAGGCGATGAAGCTGGGCGCGTGGCACTACATCGACAAGCCGTTCAACCTGCCGGAGGTGTCGATGGCAGTCGAGAAGGCGCTCGAGACGAGCCGGCTGCGTCGGGAGGTCCGGACGCTCCGCACCACCGCCGGGCGAGAGTACGGCTTTGACGCCATCGTCGGAACATCACCGGCGATGCTGGAGATCAAGGCGATGCTGGCGCGCGTCGCTTCGAGCCCCGCGTCCACGGTGCTCCTGACCGGTGAAACCGGCACCGGCAAGGATCTCGCGGCCAAAGCGATTCACTACAACAGCGACCGTGCGACGAAGCCGTTTGTCAACATCACCTGTTCGGCGCTTCCCGAGCAACTGCTCGAAAGCGAACTCTTCGGGCACGAGCGCGGAGCGTTCACCGATGCGCGGCAGCAGAAGCGCGGCCTGTTCGAGACAGCCGATGGCGGCACCGTGTTTCTCGACGAGATCGGCGAGATTACGGCTGGCCTTCAGTCGAAGCTGCTGCGGTTTCTCGAAGAGAAGACCTTCAAACGCGTCGGCGGCCTCGCGGATGTGCGCGTAGATGTCCGCGTCATCGCGGCCACCAACCGCGACCTCGAGCAGGAAGTGAAGACAGGCAAGTTCCGGGAGGATCTTTTCTATCGCCTCCACGTGATGCCGCTCGTGCTGCCGCCACTGCGCGAGCGTGACGGCGATATCCGCCTGTTGATCGATTACTACATCGATCGGTTCAACCGGGAATTCCGGAAGAAAGTGCGAGGTCTCAACGCCGCCGCGCTTGCGCTCGTCGAACACTACCGCTGGCCCGGCAACATCCGTGAGCTGCGGAATGCGATCGAACGGGCCATGCTGCTCGTCGATCACGAGTGGCTGACGCCGCAGGATTTCCCGTCGTTGCTGCGGCAGTCATCGTCCGCGTGGATGTTCCGGCTTCCGCCGGAGGGCGTCAACCTCGAAGATGTCGAGCGTCAGCTGGTGGTGCAGGCGCTCGAGCGGTGCTCCTGGAACCAGACGCACGCGGGCCACCTGCTGCGTATCAACCGCGATCAGATTCGATATCGCATCGAGAAGTTCGGGTTGCGCTCGCGCCACGAGGGGAACGACCGGGCATCGTCGTCGACGCGGGAAGCGCTGCCAGCATGACGGTCATGCCGTTGGTGACGGCGGCCTCGTGGGCGCTTCGAGACGCACCACGGTGCCGCCGGCGGCAGGGAATGCAAGCGTCAGCGTGCCGCCGTGAAGTTCGGCGACGCGCTTGGCGATTGGCAGCCCCAGACCACCGCCGCGCGCTTTCGTCGTGAAGAACGGTTCGAGCACCTGTTCCCGGATATCGGTTGGAATCCCCGGCCCGTTGTCATGCACCGCGATCGTCCAGTTCCCGTTGTGTGTCGCCGTCACGATCTGAACGTCTCCCTTTCCATTCATCGCCTGCGCTGCATTCAGGAGAAGGTTCAACACCGTCGCACGGATCAGATCTGGATCGACGATGGCCTCGCCTGCATCACCCTCGGTGTGAACGTGCAGTGCGGAACCGAACGGATCCCGCCGGAGCATGGTGACTGCTTCGTCAATCAGCTGACGGAGATTGACCGCTGAGAGCCGCGGCGGCCTCGGCCTCGCGTAGGTCATCAAGTCCTGAATGAGATCGTCGAGTGCGTCGATCCGCGCGACGATCTCGCGCATCACGGTCGTTTCCGGGTCGCCGGCCGGCCGTCGCGACATCAAGACCTGGACGGCGCCTTTGATGCCTGCCAGCGGGTTCTTCACTTCGTGCGCGACAACGGCCGCCATCTGACCAAGACGCGCAAGGGCTGCCTGCTGCGCCAGCCGTTCCTCGGCAGCCTTTCTCGCGGTGATGTCTGCGCGAATCGCGATGTATTGATACGGCTTTCCGCGATCGTCCAGGAACGGAACGATCGTCGTATCCACCCAGTAGAAATAGCCGTTTTTCGCGCGGTTTCGAAGCTCGCCATGCCAGACGCGGCCGTTGGCGATCGTCACCCACAAATCGCGGATGAACTCCTTCGGGTGCAGGCCGGAGTTGATGACGCGGTGATCCTGACCGATCAACTCTTCACGACTATAGCCGGAGATTTCGCAGAACTTGTCGTTGACGTACGTGATCTTCCCGGTGACGTCGGTCGTCGCCACGATAGCAGCGTGATCGAGCGCCCGTTTCAGATCGGCGAGCTGCGTTGCGGTCTCAACAGAAGTCATCGGTATACTTGAGCGTGGCCTCCGCCAGAATCCTGATCGTTGACGATGAAGCGCTCGTACGGTGGTCGCTCCGCGAACGGCTGACGGCGGAGGACTACGACGTTTTCGAGGCCGGACTCGCCTCGGAAGCGCTGGAGCGGCTTTCCACCACCGAACTCGATCTTGTTCTCCTCGATTTCAAACTGCCCGACGGCGACGGGCTCACCATCCTCAAACGGGTGAAGGAGGTCTCGGCGGAAACGCAGGTGATCATGATCACCGCATTTTCGACCGTCGAGACCGCCGTGGAGGCGATGAAGCTCGGGGCCTACCACTACGTTAACAAGCCTTTCAATCTCGACGAAGTCGTATTGCTCATCGAGAAAGCGCTGGAGACCAGCCAGCTCCGCCGAGAAGTCCGCGCGCTGCGATCGAGCCAGAGCCGCGAATACGCGTTCGATGCGATTATCGGCGCCTCTCCGGCCATGCATGCGATCAAGGCATTACTGGCGCGCGTGGCGAAGAGTCCGGCGTCCACGGTGCTCCTCACGGGTGATACCGGGACCGGTAAGGACCTGGCGGCCAAGACGATCCACTACAACAGCGATCGCGCCCGGCGGCCATTCGTCAATATCACCATGTCGGCGCTTCCCGAGCAGTTGCTGGAAAGCGAGCTGTTCGGCCACGAACGCGGTGCCTTCACCGATGCGCGCCAGCAGAAGCGCGGGCTGCTCGAAACCGCGGACGGCGGCACGGTCTTTCTGGACGAGATCGGAGAGATGACGCCGGGACTGCAGGCGAAGCTGCTGCGATTTCTCGAAGAAAAGACGTTCAAGCGCGTCGGCGGCCTGTCCGACATCCGTGTGGACGTGCGGGTCGTCGCCGCGACCAACCGCAACCTCGAACAGGAAGTGTCGCACGGCAAATTCCGCGAGGACCTGTTCTACCGTCTGCAGGTGATGCCGATTGCGCTGCCGCCGCTGCGCGAGCGGCGTGGAGACATCCCGCTGCTGGCGGCATATTACATCGACGTCTTCAATCGAGAATTCAAGCGGCACGTGCGCGGCGTCTCGGCCGAGGCGATGACCATGCTCGAGCAGTATCAATGGCCCGGCAACATCCGTGAGCTGCGCAATGCGATCGAGCGCGCGATGCTCCTCGTCGAGCATGAATGGCTGCAGCCGGGCGATTTCACGACGCTGACCCGGTCGGTTACGCCCGCCGAATTCAAGCTGCCGGCCGAGGGGATCAGCCTCGATGAAGTCGAGCGCCAGCTCCTCGTGCAGGCCCTCGAACGTTCCGGCGGCAACCAGACGCAGGCGGGGCAGCTGCTCGGCATCAATCGCGACCAGGTGCGCTACCGCATCGAGAAATTCGGTCTCGGGGCCGCGAAGTCCTAGGCTGCTGCGGCGGGTGCCGCGTTCCGCGCTCCGCGCACCGTCAGCACCGGACACGTCGCCGTTCTGACGACCCGCTCCGCCACGCTCCCCATCAGCAGGTGCGCCATCCCGCCACGGCCGTGCGTGCCCATGACAATCAAATCAATGTCGCGTCCGGCCGCGTATTCGACAATTGAGCCGGCCGGCGTTCCGATGATCGACTCTGCGGTCGCGCAGAGCTCGGTGACATCCGTCGGCCGCAGCCGCGCCGTCAGCCGCCGGGCGGTATCGCTCAGAATCTCCTCACGCAAGCCTTCGACCTCGGGCACGAATACTTCGGTCGAGTAGGACGCGCGGTAGGGATCTTCTGCGACATGAAGCAGATGCAGCGAGGCGCCATATTGCACCGCGACGCTTCGCGCATATTCCAGCGCGGCATCAGATGGTGGACTGAAATCGATGGGGACGAGAATGCGCTTGAACATAATCTCCTCCGCGTCCAATGCAGCAGAGGCCGTACCACGAATAGTCGTGACAAGCACCGCCTTCGACGCGGAACAGCCCGGTGCCCGATGGGAATTTTTCAGCAGAGCGCGAATTCTTTCGCATGGCGCCGTCGAGGCGACCGTTGTGTAATGTGCCACGCTAGCATTTCGGCGATTCTGGCGTCGCGGATGGCGGTATGTTTCTTGAAATCCGTGCGGCCGGAGATCATTCATGATGCGCGTAACGTTCGTCGTCGTCGTCGTAAGTCTGTTCGCCAGCAGCGCATTTGCCCAGAATGCCGTGCACGGCAAGCAGGTCTATACCGATTCCAAGTGCGGCGTCTGTCACTCGATCGGCGGGGAAGGCAACAAGAAGGGGCCGCTCGATGATGTCGCCGCGAAGCTCACAGCCGCTGACATTCGCGCGTGGATCGTGTCCGCCCCCGACATGGCGGCAAAGGCGAAGGCGGACCGCAAGCCCCCGATGAAGGCCTACACCGACCTGCCGAAGGAAGATCTGGACGATCTGGTCGCCTACCTGCAGACGCTGAAGAAGAAGTAACAACGCCCGGTTGTGCGCCTATCGGTCCACCTGCCCGCCGCCGCCCGCAATCCCATCTCGTTAATCGGGATTGCGATCGCGACGGCGACGGCCGGGCTCTTCCTCATATTGCTGGCGCTCGACCTGCTCGGTTATCTCGCCAATCCGTACGTCGGGCTGATTCTGTTCATCGGCATTCCGGCGCTGTTCGTTGGCGGGCTGCTCTTGATTGCCGTCGGTGTACGTCGGGCGCGGCGGCAGGCGCCAGGCACGGTGCACGACTGGCCAGTTCTGGATTTGCGCGACCCGCAGCAGCGCTCCGTTGCGGTCGCCGTTCTCACGCTGACCTTCGTGAACGTTGTCATCGTCTCCATTGCGGCATACGGAGGGATCCATTACATGGAGACCACCGCGTTTTGCGGGACGGTCTGCCATACCACGATGGAACCTCAATATGTCGCGCACCAGCGGGGACCACACGCACAAGTCGAATGTGTGCAGTGCCACGTCGGACCGGGTGCCGGCGCACTCGTGCAGTCAAAGCTGGCAGGTACGCGCCAGCTGTTCGAAGTCGTCACCAACCGCGTGCCGCGACCGGTTCCGTCGCCTGCGGAACTGATCAGTCCCGCGCGCGAAACATGCGAACGGTGTCACTGGCCAGAACGCTTCGTCGGGGATCGCACGCGCACGATCCGGGAATTCGCCAACGACGAAAAGAACACCGAAACGGATACCGTGCTGCAGTTGCATGTCGGCGGAGGAAGCCTGGCTCGCGGCATCGGGACGGGCATCCACTGGCACATGAACCTGCAGAACGAGATCGAATTCGTTTCCGACGCGGACAAGCCGGAATCGATCCCGTACGTGCGGCTGCGGGACGCCGCCGGCAACGTCCGCGAGTACTTTGCCGAGGGCGCCAGCAACCCGCAGATTGCCGCCGGCCGTTATCAGCGTATGGATTGCATGGATTGCCACAACCGGCCCGCACATACGTTCGCGCCGAACGCAATGCGCGCGGTTGATGACGCGATCGCCCAGGGGCTGATCCCGCGCGACCTTCCGTTCGCGAGAAGGGAAACCGTCGCCGCCGTACGAGCGGTGTACCCCGATCGCGCCAGTGCGATGAGTGGCATCGAGTCGCGCCTGCGGACGTTTTACTCGTCGCGCAGCGTGGACATGCGGTTGGTCAATCGCGCAGTTGTGGGCGCGCAGGACGTCTGGGCGTCAAACGTGTTTCCGGCGATGAAGGTCAGCTGGGGCACATACCCGTCGAATATCGGTCACGTCGACAGCCCAGGCTGCTTCCGCTGCCACGACGACACGCACAAAACGAAGGACGGGCAACACGTCATCTCGCAGGATTGCGAGCTGTGTCACACGATCCAGTAGGCTCCGTCTCGCGACTCAGTAGACATACAGCAACCGCACGAACGCGGTGTGCCCTCTGTACGGTCTGTTGCCGTACCCGGTTGAGATTTCTCCGAGATAGTCGATGCGAGGCGTCCCCGGTTGTCCGGGGATATCGATGGTGTTGAAGTCCCGCACGTTGAAGCGCTCGTACCAATAATCCACGCCGACGCCGATGCGCGGTACGAAGAAATACTGCACGTCGCCAGCGAGCCGGTGCCAGCTGTTGGTGACGTTCGGCAGCGGAATGAACTGTCCAGCCGCCGCGAGCGACAGGATACGCGGTCCGCTGTGCGCGAAGGCGTTGTCCGAGTTGCTGAGGTCGTAGGTCACACGCGCGGTGGTTTTGCGCGCCAGCTTTGGCAGATCCGCGTAGAGGTTGAAGTTGTTGACGTTTTCCGTGTTCTTCAACATCCAGTCGCGGCTCGGATCGCTGAACTGCGGGTCGGGCGGCGGGTTCGCGTTGCGCGACTTCTGATTCGAATCGAAGTGGTCGCGCCCGTAGTTGGCGCCGAAGTTCACGACGTTGGACGGATAGAAATTGATTCCAATGTTGTACGTCTGGATATTGCTGTCCAGGAGCCCGAACTCATGGCCAGGGCCGCCGTAGGTATCGGAGCCCGTAGCCAGCGAAAACGTGACATCCACCGTGTCCATAGGGGTGACGTCGAACAGGAGGGTGCCACGATGACGGGTGCGGTCCGCCTCGTCGTAGAAGCGAAGCCCCGGCTGCGAGCCGCCATCCTCGAGCGCGTCCTCCGAGAACCCTGAGCCCGTCCGATCCGTGAACTCGTAGAGCGCACGGATGGTCACCCACTGGTTGCCGACCGTATCGATCGACGTTCGAATCGTGTGATCGGTCATGTTGCTGAACGAGCGTCCGGCGCGGTCGAACGAATCGAAACCGTAGCCGACCCGCAACGTCGTGTACCGCAGCACGTTGAAGTTGACGTTGACGTCGGCGAAGTTGTCGACGATGTCAAATTGTTCGGAGAAGCCGCCGGTCGCGACCGGCACCGCATCAAAGCGGACGTATTGCGTGCCGTTGAAAAGCGGCGTCTTGTTGTCGTGGTTGTTGTAGCGATAGCGGGCGGTGACGCCCATGAGGCGGGTGGGCCGCGCGGTGAAGTTCAGGACGGCGTTGAGTCCGTCGACCTTCGCCTCCGCGGTGGCGCGCGGCGGCGCCACCAGATTCGGAAATGCGGCAAAGACCGCGGGCGTCTGGATAACCGGATTGATCGTCCACGGGATGAGCGGGTCATTTGAGGTCATACGCGTGAACGTCACCGCGCCGTTCACGACGCTGCGCGGCTGAAGCTTGTACATCCCGAACGCATTGACGGCGTTCAGCATGTTGTCCGGCGGCACGGCCATCCGACCGCGCGCGGGTCCGTTGCCGTTCGAGTAGCCGTTGGGGTCGAAGGGGCTGGTGTCGGTCGAACGGAACGCGTTGTCCCAAACCAATTCGTTGATGTGGTTGTCGTAGAAGGAACCCCACCATCCAACACGGAACATCCCGCGAGGGCGCGTCCACTCGAGCCCGGCGGTCGCGTCGTTCGTTCGGCTGTTGATCGCGAGCGGTACTTCATTGGCGACATTGAACGCAAACGAGGCGCCCCAGGGCTGGTGCCCCTCGCGCTTGGTCGACGCGAAGCCGCCATCAAGCGTCAGGTTTCGCGAGAATTCGTACGCGCCCGTGAACGCACCCGTCTGACGCAGCGATTCGAGCACGAGCGGGTTGGCGATGGCTCGATAGATCGACGGGGTGTTGAGTTGCGCGGCATTCTGCGGAACACCGACGACGGCGCCGGCCTGGACGAGCTGCCGCGCGGCGACGTCGAGTGTGAGCTGTCCCGGGGTTTGTTCCACCCACGGCGTGGTTGTCAGATTGCTGTAGTTCAGCGGGATCGATTCGAACGCGCCAGTCAGCCATCCCTTGCCGCCCATGTAATCGGCACCAAATCGTTGATCGCGATAGCCGATGTTCTGCGCGGCAGCGTCGAACAGGTACCTGTCGGTGGTTTTGTCGAAGGTGAGTCGCGACCATGAGCCCGTACGAAGGTCGCGATAGCGTTCGTAGGCGGCGGCATTGCCTGACGTTGTGGTCCCGCGAAAGCCAAGATCGATCGTCCCGAACGTGACCGGCGCCCCAGCTGGCGGCGCCTCAGCGGCGGGTGGCCGCGGTTCGGGCACGAGCTCGGGAGGGGGCTGCAACGACGGACGCTGCGCGTGAGCTGCCTGCGCGACCAGCAGCACGGCGATGACGGCGAATGCGATCTGTGGACGCATGTTTCTCCTCAGCGCAGGAAGAACTGCCCGGACGGCGCATTGCTGCCGTGAATCTGCTGATGGCAGACCGTGCAGGAGCGCCCGACGATCTTGTTGGCGTTCGTCGAGTTGTTGAGGAGGAATCCTTCATAGACGGTCGGAGGGTGCCGTGAGGTCACGTGGCACCGCTGACAGAGGAACGGCAACTTGGCGACGAGCATCCGATCGTTGTTCGTGCCGTGCGGGTCGTGGCACGTGATGCAGGCGTTGGCGACCGGCGCGTGCTCCCACAGGTACGGTCCACGCTTTTCGGCATGACAACTCGTGCAGCTCTCGTCGACCGTGGTGCCGACCCTGAGCAGCCGGACGTTCTGCGAGCCGTGCGTGTTGTGGCACGAGGCGCAGGTGAGCGCGCCTTCGCGGACGGGCATGTGATGGTAGCGCTGCTCCTTGTTGACAATGGGCTGATGGCAGGTCGCGCACAGCTGCATCTGGGACGCAGCCTTTAACTGATGATCGCCCTTCGGATCGTGGACGCTGTGGCAGGTGATGCAGCCGACGTTCCGTTGATCGTGCTGGCTCCCGGTCCATAGCGCGTGCGTGCCGCGGTCATGGCACGTCACGCAATACGTGCTCGCCTCCTGCGGCCTCATCGTCTTGAAGTTGACGATCAGTGAGGGATCACCTCCAGCGTCGACGTGCGCCTTTCCAGGGCCATGGCAGCTTTCACATCCCATGTTCGCTGCGGGCGTTCGCTCGTTCGACTTCAGAGCGTGTGCCGTCCCTGCGTATTTCTGGTCGTGACAAGTGACGCACGTGCTCTCGCCGACGTATTGATTCGCCGGCGGCGCAGCGGCGGTCTGTCCGCTGGCCGGAGCTTGCGCGCCGTGTCCGGATATCGGCCTCAATGTTTGGGCATTGGCCGGAGATTCGACGGCCAGAATCACCAGCACTGCGCCTGTTAGGACAAGCGTCGAAAGAATTCGGATTCGCAACGTCGTACCGCTCCTGTGGTGCGGAGATTCGTGGATTGTGCGGTCCGTGCATCGACAATGCGCGGACATTTGATGAGATTCAGCGAGGACGCTGACGCGGTCAATGGGTAATTTTCCGCATCGCGCGGAATTTCCCACGCCACGAATCGATCGCAGTCGTCCTCGCTACGTCGAAGGGACGCAGGCTCGAAGACCTACGCAGATGCCGCGACGGGCACTCGCACCCCGCAATAGTCCTTCGCCACGTGCGACACGGCCTCGTCCGCCACTGCGACTTGCCTCACCGTGAGGACCGGACACGGCGCTGTGCGCACGACCTCCTCGGCAACGCTTCCCATCAACAGGTGTGCCATGCCCGTGCGTCCATGCGTGCCCATCACAATCAGGCTCGTTCCCGTCGCACCGGCGTAATCGATGATCGCGGTGGCGGGTGTTCCGATCACCGCGTCTACATACGCGTGGTACCTCGAGCGATCCACGGAGGTCATCAGATGCTCGAGGCGTTTGCGCGCATGACCGGTGAGCGCCTCTTGAATCTCTCTGGTCGATGGTGAAAACCCGTCTGACACGAAATCCGACGAGGAGCTTGGGTCATCGACGACGTGCAGGATCCGCAGTGTCGATCCGAATGTCGCGGCGAGGATGCGCGCGTACTCGAGCGCTGCGTCAGAAGGCGCACTGAAGTCGGTGGGCACGAGGATGCGGTTGAACATGTGGCTTCTCCATGAAATTCCGTCAGCAGCGTCCGTGCCACGACACACCGGCGCTCAGAGGCGAAAAGAAATCCCCGCGCGCGCGGTCATGCGAAATTTCTCACGCTTCAGCGCGTGATCTTTCCCCACGTGCGTGCGCTCGCGTGTCGAACACACCAATCCCGGCCGCGATTCGCGCAGCCTGAGTCACCACGCACCGGACGCATGTTGATGACGTGCGGCCGCAACTTCGCAACAGGAGAGGCGAATGAACGCGATCCTGCTTTGAATCCAGCATCTACGCGTCTTCGTTGGCAAGCGCGTCCCGTTTGGACGCTTCGAGAAGTTGTTTCCGTTGACGGGATGTCTGATGGCGTACGATGGTCGTCGGCGTCGCCGGCTTCTTCGACCTCCGCCTGCTTGGGTTCTTCAACCGCGTGCCAATCAGCGCATGCAAGGAATTCATGCCCTGGGCGATGGTCGGTTTCGCGCTGAACCTCGTATCAGGCACGGTCTTCCTGATCATCTTTCCCGGGCAATACGTTTACAGCCCGACGTGGTGTTCAAGGTGTTTTTCCTCCTCATTGCAGGTGCAAACGCCCTCGTCTTCGAGACAAAGATGGCAGATCGTCTGTTGGCGTTGCAGCCGGGCGAGGCGTCGACGGGGGCGGACCCGCTGGCCGAATCGAACGACCCGAACGATTCGAACGACCCGAACGTTTTCTTGTAGCATTGCCACATGGCCGTGGTCGCAGAGGCCCCTTCTACCAGACGCATCAAAGAGCTGGAAGTGATGGTTGCCGACGTCGTCGTCGAGACGCCGGACACGAGCACGCTCGTCTTTTTCACGGGAAACGATCGTCTGGAGTACAAGGCCGGCCACTTCCTGACAATCGATCCGCACCAGTTCGAAGCGTTGGAGCGTTTCACTGCGTTTCTCGAAGATCTCAAGGGGAAGAAGGAATTGCCTCGGGCCTACTCGATGTGCTCGGCGCCCCATGAGCGTTACCTCGCCGTAACGGTGAAAGAAGAACAGTACGTGTCGGGCCAGACGAAGTACCCACCGCTGCTGTCGCCGCTACTGGTGAAGCGCACTGTGCGTGGCATGCGCCTCAGGGTGACCGGGTTCACCGGCCCATACACACTCCCGGAGAACATCGAGACGCAGACCGACCACATCGTTCACATCTGCGCCGGGTCGGGGAGTGTCCCGAATTTCTCGATTCTGAAGTTCGCGCTGGACCATCATCCGGGGTTGCGTCACACCTTTATCTATTCGAACAAGACGTGGGAGGACGTCATCTTCCGGGACGCGCTCACAGAACTCGAGGCAAAACATCCGGATCGGCTGCGGGTGATTCACACGTTGACGCGCGAACCTGACGTGGCTCGCTGTGGGCCGCTTGTCCGGAAGGGCCGCGTTCACGCGGCGCTGGTACGCGAACTGGTCCCCGACGTGGAACGCTCTATCGTCTATGTCTGCGGCCCTGGTATTTCGAAATTCGATCGCGAAGCGGCCAAGGAAAAAGGGGAGTCGCCGCAGCCGCGCTTCCTGGAGACGGTCCTGACGGACCTGCTGTCCCTGGGAGTGCCGAACTCACGGATCAAGCGCGAGTCCTACGGATAAACACCTCCAGCCCGGCGTACCGATGCCTGACAACCTTGCGCGACGCCGGCCCGAGGCAGTCAAAGCACTCGAGGCGTTACAACAGCGGGAGCGCGCCGGTGCTGGAGAGCCTATCCTCACGTCCGAGGATTTTCTGAAGAAGTTTCGCGAGGACGTGGAGATGGACCTCATCTCCCGCCGGCTGGATGAGGGCGGCCTGGACGCGGTAGTCCGAGCGGTCGAGGAAGACCAGACAGCCGCGACGCAACAAGTTGATGCGGCCCTGAAGGCGTGGCACCTCGACGATCCGACCCAGTGGTCCAGGTACGAAGCGCCTGGCGTGCGCTGGAGACTTGCCGGCTTTTGCGCGCGCATCGAGGCGACGTTTGCGCGACTCAACCTGCGCCTCCCAGAACTTCCGGTTGTCGGAACGCTGACGACCGGCCAGGTGTCTGCGTCCACACAATTGACCGCGAGCGGCGCTCCACTGGTGCTCATCGACAACGGCTTCTTCAAATTCGCAGGCATGATGGGCCAGCTGTCGATCTTCGCGCCATACGATGCGGCCGTGCGCGGCACGTTCACGGACGCCACGCTGCAACTTGTCGCCGATCTGGCCGTCACGCACGCGGTGCTGAACACGAGTCTCTATGTCTACAAGCGCGGGACGCCGCCGCAGTTCGAGGCGCGTCTGGCGAATCTGGTCGACGCGATCTGCACGTTCGTCATCGCGCACGAATATGCGCACGTCGCCGCCGGCGATTTGAATGAGCACCCACTCGACGAGAAGCGCATGCAGGGTGGTCGCCGGCAAAGGGAATTCGACGCGGACAAGACGGCATTTCGTGCGACGCTCGACGTCGGAACAGGGGATCCCTCGACTGCCTGCTATGGCCCCTTCCTGTACTTTGCCGGATTGGACCTTCTGGATCGTGCGGTGGCGGCCTACAGGCGTCAGCAGCCGGTGACAGAGAGCAGCGCCGACGGCGATTACCCGACACCGTTCGAGCGGACCGTCAATCTGCTGGAGCTGTTCAAGACGAGCCCGGCGATATCGGCGTACGCGCAGACCGCTCGAGAAGCGGCGGCGGTCTACAACACGATCCTGTTCGCCTGGGACAGCATTTTCCCGGCATTCTGGGAGGCGGCCGACGAACTGGCCGCCTTCAGTCCGGAGATTCAGAACGATCGAGTCCTGCCCGAGGCCCGCACGTTCGGACTCGTCACGACGCTCTGGGCGCATGTCGAGGCCCGTCGCGGGCACGGCGTGTGACGCTCAGTAGCTCGTCGCGACGACCGAAATGATGACGGTTGCCACGAGGATCAGACAGAAACCTGCGCTCGTGAGCCAGTATCGGATCGTTGCCACACGCTGCAGTTCCGCGTCCACCTCACCGTAATCAGAGGTCGTGATGCGGTGCCGATACGCGCCGGCGGCGAGCATGGTGAGTACCGCGGCGGACAGATAGAGCACGATTGCGACGCCCAGTGCGGTCCGAGCCGTAACAGAGGGAGACGCGCCCAGCCACTTCTCCTTGAGCGTGAGCACGATGCCTACCGCGGAGAAGCAAATCGTCACGAGTTGCTTCGCCACGTCGATGAGGCGGATGTTTTGCGATTGAACGAACTCTGCCGCGATCTTTTGTTTTCGTACGTCGTCCGGCGTGAGCGCGGAGCTTTCGGCGCGTATCGTCTTGGTCACGTCAGTCGACCTGTGCGACGGTAAATGGCCGCCCGGCGCCTGCCGGCGGCGCAAAGTTGGCGAGGAACGCTTCACCGGACCTGGGGCAGGTGTATTGGAGTCGGACCCGCCCAGGACTGCTCACGCCAAACGAGACGGAGCCATACTCGACCAGGACCGAATGCGTGTGCCGCGCGCCGCCGCCATGGCATTCGACTTCGATTGTGAAGCGTTGCATTTCCGCGAAAGTCTGAACCGAATCGCGTCGCTCGACAAGAGGCGCGGTTTTGACTTCCCGTACACCCGAACCTATACTCCACTCGGTTTAGCCGGAGATGCCGATGAAAATGATGTTCGCCGCTCTGGTCGCTCTGTCTATCACCGTGTTCGCGCTGCCGGCGGCGGCGCACCATTCACTGACTGCGGAGTTCGATCCGAATTCGACCGTAACGGTGAAAGGTGTGATGACGAGCATCGAGTGGATCAACCCTCACATCTACATCTACTTCGACGTCGTCGATAAGGACGGGAAGACGTCACAATATGCGGTGGAGACCTTTCCACCGAATCACATGCGATCGCGCTACGGCCTTACCAAGCAGGTGCTTGGAGGCGACTTCGACAAGAAACAGACGCTCGTTGTCGAGGTCAATCCGGCGAAGAACGGCAAGCCGCTGGGATGGCTGACGAAGATCACGTATCCCGATGGGCATTTCATCAAGCTGACGGCGGAACCAGGCAGCCCCGAAGCCAGATGAGGAGGCTCGGCAATGCGTAGCAGAGTGACGACAGTTGCGATTATCACCGCTGGAATCGTGTGCCTCTCGCTCGCGCTCGTCGGCGGGCAGGCGGGTGCACAGGGCAAGCAGGACGGCGCTCGCGCGGCCACGGCGTCCGCGGCGACACCGAGGCTCGCCGATGGCCATCCGGATTTGAACGGCCAGTGGCATCACCGGATTGGTCCACCGGTTCCTCAGCTCAAGCCGGGCCAGTCCTACGACGCGGCGATCGCGAAACCGATCGGCATCGCCCAGTTCAACCCGGGCAAACCGGCCTACAAACCTGAGTACGTCGCCAAGGTCAAGGATCTCGACGAGCGACAGGTCCAGGTCGATCCCGCCTGGTATTGTCAGCCGCCGGGTGTACCGCGCATCGGGCCACCGCAGAAGATCGTTCAGACGGCGAAAGAGGTGGTGTTCCTCTATGACGATCTGAACGGCAACTTCTTCCGGGTCGTGCGCATGAACGCCGCGCACCGCACCGACATCGAGGCCTCAGCGCACGGAGACTCCGTTGGCCGCTGGGACGGCGACACGCTCGTCGTCGACGTCACCAATCTTGATGAGACCACCTGGTTGTCCGACAACGGTCTTTTCCACAGCGACAAGACACACGTCGTCGAGCGGCTTCGCCGTGAGGGGGACACCCTGCACTACGACGTGACGGTGGAAGATCCCGTTGTGTTCTCTGAGCCGTGGAAGCAGCGCTCACGCGATCTGAAGTTGATGAAGGACTACGAGATCGAAGAGGCGCCGTACTGTTCGGAACGGGATGCGTCGCACTTGCAGGATCTGTCGCATCACGGGAACCTGCGGTAGCAGTTGGTTGCCCCTGCGTTTCTGGAGACGCTCGAGCGCAGCGGCCTGAGCACCTGGATCCGCGAGTCGGAGTCGGCCTTCGCCTACTACCTCGTCCTCGTGATCCACAACATCGGCTTGGCACTCCTCGTCGGCGCATGTGGAGTGCTGGGCGCCCGCCTTCTCGGGTTCGTGCCGGAGCTGCCGCTCGCGCCGCTCCGTCGCTACTTCCGTTTCGTCTGGGCCGGGTTCTGGCTCAACGTCGTCTCTGGCGCCTTCCTGCTGATTGCGTATCCAACGAAGGCGCTGACAAACCCCGTCTTCTACGTCAAGCTCGTTCTCATCGCGGTGGGAGTGGGCGTGCTCAGGCGAATCGAGCGGCAATTGCCGCGCGAAGCCGTTGCGCGTGACGCCACGCCGACGGTGGAGCGCTCGCTTGCGCTGTGGATGCTTGGTTTGTGGCTCGGGGGATTGACCGCGGGTCGGGCGCTCGCCTATACGGCCACCTACATCCTGTACGGCAAAGGCACGTGAACTTCGATCACCTGCACCTGCTGTTGAATCATGTGCCCATCATCGGATTTTTCGTGGGCGTGGGTCTGTTGCTCGCCTCGTTTACCGGAAACAATGACGACCTGCGGCGCAGCGCCCTCATCATCTTCGCGGC